>Ga0155943_135_pt1 | contig 5399 bp, 5 predicted proteins | sample RifCSPlowO2_02_FD_107597 | JGI IMG/M metagenome (GOLD analysis project Ga0155943, IMG submission 107597) | Candidatus Campbellbacteria bacterium RIFCSPLOWO2_02_35_12 | reverse complement strand
ACCACATCGCCATCGTTTATATTTTCGTCAATCATACTACTACCGACTACACGGAGAGCATAAACTTCTGACGATGATGGGATTTTACTTTTGGGAACAGCAATCATTTCTTTGTTTTGTATTGCCTCTATCGGCTGGCCTGCGGCAATAGTTCCCAAAAGTGGAATTTTTACCATTGTCTCACGACCAAAGGCCTCAATAGACCGAGGCTTATTTTCTTCTTTGGATAAGAGTCCTAAATCACGAAGTTTAGAAACGTGAAAATGAGCCGTTGAAACTGACGAGAGTTTTAATTTCTTGCATATCTCGTGAAGTGTGGGGGCATATCCTTTTCGCTCTTGATAATCGGTTATAAAATCCAGAGCCTGTTTTGGTCTTTTGGTTAACATAGTGATATTATAGAAAATAAATCGAAAGTGTGAAAAGGGTAGTTATCCACATCTATTACGGAAGAAGAAATTAAAATAATATAGTGTAAACCATACGCGCGCATTAGAGCAGAGCTTGTTTGTAATTCGCAAACAACAGTGTTTAAAAAAATAATGTAATATACTTATTTTTAACAAATCTCTTTTTTGTGAAATTTTGGTAATATGTATATATGGAAATCATAATATCTTTAATCTTATTTTTTACAGGATTTTATATTTTAATAAAAGGCGCGAAAATTTTAATAGACGGCGCGATTTCTATCGCGCGAATTTTTAATATTTCAAATTGGTTCACGGGCGTTGTAATAGTTGGTATAGGCACATCTATTCCAGAATTTAGTATAAATATCGCCTCAGTATTTAACAACAGTCCCGTTGGCATCAGCGCTATTATAGGAAGTAATACATTTAATATTCTTTTTATACTCGGAGTATCGGCTCTTTTTTGTCCCATTAGTATGAAAAAAGAATGGGTGATAAAAGATTTTCTATTTAACATTATCGCAGTTGTTGTCTCCGCGGTGGTTATTATCTTTCCACTTTTTGGAAAGAGCGGCTTTCTCGGCGTTGAAAGAATTGAAGCGCTGTTTCTTCTCACTCTTTTTATTGGATGGTCTTTATATATGTTTAATAGAAAAATAGATGACGAGAAGAATGTTGATTATAAAATTTTCAGCGCGTTTTCATCGTTTGTTATGATAATCGTCGGTTTCATTGGTGTATTTGTTGGCGGACATTGGGTTGTCGACGGAGCCGAGACAATAGCGGTATTTTTTAATGCAAGTCCCGCGCTTATCGGCTTGACCATAGTCGCCGCAGGCACATCACTTCCAGAACTTACAGTTTCAATGGTGGCGCTTTTCAAACGTAGGACAGAAATAGCGGTAGGCAATATCATAGGTTCAAATATTTTTGATTTTCTTGGAATTCTTGGAATTACAGCGCTGTTTCGTCCTATTGTTGTGCCCTCATCTGCTCAATTTGATATTTTTGCGACGCTCGGCTCGGTTTTTCTTTTGTTCGCGCTGACTTTTATAGGCAGAAAATACATCCTTTCTCGTACTGAAGGGTTGATTTTTATCATAGGATATATTTTATATTTGTTTTTTATAATTTGGAGAGGATGAGGTTCGTTAAGTTTATTAATATCGTGAATTACAAAACTTGCCATATACCTAGTCTGCGCGCATCACATAGACGGGTATAGTTTTTGAAAGATATTAGAATCACTATTAAGATGTCGCTTTGATATTCTAATAATTTGAGAATGTGTTCTACTTCATATTTTTTATAAAGGCAAATCAAATGCGAAAGCGCCGGCGCCCGAGAATAGGAGAGAAAGAGATGCGGCAAATATAAGCGCGTAAAATAGTTTACTATATTTTACCGCTTCGTCTAAATCTTTATACAGCCATTTTACAAACAATGCATCAATCGTAATTAGCATACCGCCAATCGCGGCAACTTGTGTTAAAAATCCTACAATAAAAAGAAATCCAATTATAATATCAAACACCCCGCCAAACCATACAACGGGCGTGGATATTTTAGGCCATCTGTCGAATATTTGTTTCATTATAATCTCCCTGTCTCTGAACAAGTATGAATATCCTATCCATAAAAATATTATCCCGAGAACGACTCGTATTAAAAACGGGGACAATAATTCCAAGAAAAGCAAATTTGGAAATATGTTTAACATTTTTTTATTATACACTTTTTATAAAAAGATGTATATTGTAGACAATGATAAAAGAAAAACAGATTTATTTAATACTACACAATATTAGAAGTATTCAAAATGTCGGCGCGATTTTCAGAACCGCTGATGCGGCGGGGGTGTCAAAAATCTTCCTTACAGGATATACCCCCGCTCCGATTGATAGATTTGGCCGAACGCGCGGAGATTTTGCAAAAACAGCGCTTGGCGCGCAAAATATTATGGCGTGGGAGAGCATAAACTCAATAAATTTTCTTATTAAAAGATTAAAAAAAGAAAAAATAAAAATAATTGCCATTGAGCAGTCAAAAAACGCGATTGATTACAAAAAAATTAAAATAAAATTTCCATCGGCGTTTATTTTTGGAAATGAAGTAAGAGGGCTTTCAAAATCAATTTTAAACAAAAGCGACAAAATTGCTCATATCAAAATGTTTGGTGGAAAAGAGTCACTGAATGTTTCAGTCGCCGCCGGAATTTTTATTTTCAGAGTTTTAGAAATTTAAAATTAAATTTATTTGTAATTCAAAAAAGATTAAAAACAAAAATTAATATGTTAACACATCAACAATTTTTCCTTCATTGTCCAAAAGCCGTATAACTTCGCGTCTTTCTCTCCACAACTCTTCACTCCTGCCCAAAAACACTCTCCACTCATTACCGAGAAAATTCAAATCATTTTTATGATTTTTTACGCAACCTGTATAATTTATATTTTGCGATACAAATACCGCGCATTCATTTGAAATACCGATAGGGAACGAAGACAAATATATTTCGCAGCTTCCAATTTTATTTACAAAATCTTCACACAGTATGTCATTTGGAGGAGGTATGTTCGCAAGGTCGTTAAACTCATCTCTTGGCGATGGACACCATCTATTCAAACCTGGCGAGAAATTTTGAAATTGTTCAAAATAGCCGACACATTTGTTTATTTTAAACGAAGCTCCGATAGGCGAGCGTCCCGTTGAAACAACAACTGTTTCTCCCGGAGCGAGGAAAAGAGGCGGCTCGGAATTTACCACACCTGAGCGAAAAATTTCTACCGCCCCGCCTATAATAATTCGTTTTTTTGTTATAATACTTTCAATTTGCCATCCTGTAACAGAAATACTATCATTGTTTTTATTTGACGCGAATAGTGTTAAATATTCTCCTTCATCAAAATTTCTTTTTGGTCCGTATGTCGTGTTTTTAATAATTATTTTGTTTTCATATTGTGAAAAATTTTCGAGTATTTGAGTGTCTTTTAATTCATCCGCCACAACATTAAACGCGTCTTGTATTTTATTGTCATTCTTATCTATACCAACAGATGTTGTATTAACGATAAATTTTCCATACACCTCGCCCGAGCCAAGCGGCGCTGGCGGTTTTAAGAAAGCGCCTGGATTAAGCCGCGCTCGTTCCACACCACCGGTAAAAAACCATACAAAACCGATAGCGGCTATCATAAGTATAACAAATATCAAGTCATTTTTTGCGTTCATAAAAATAAATCTAAAATCTTAAAATTAATTTTGTAATTTAAATCATTATACACAATTATTCTTTTTATTAAATAATAATTTAAGCTCATTTCTTACGGTATTTGTGTCGCTCCATGGTATTTTTCCGCCTTCCGCCACCATTATATATGGGTCGGTGCCTTTTCCCGTAATAAGCACAACATCGCCCTTGTTTGCCACCATCAGAGCTTTTTTTATAGCCTGTTTTCTGTCTATTATTATTTCCGGCTTTTTCTTTATTATTCCTTTTACCGTGTCTTTTATAATTTTTATCGGGTCTTCATCATACGGGTCTTCATTTGTAAGGATAATATGTTTGCAGTAAGTATCGGCAATTTTCCCCATCGCAGACCTTTTCCATTTATCTCTGCCACCGCCGGTATTTCCCAAGACGCAGATTTTTTCTGATTTACCAAACGCTTTATAAAGTTCTTCCAAAGATTCTTTTGTATGAGCGTAGTCAACTATCACCGTAAAATTTTGTCCTTCTTCAATTCTCTCAACCCTGCCTCTCGCGCCATCAAATTGTTCAACTGCGTATTTTATTGTTAAAGGGTCTATGTTTTGACTTTTCGCGAAAAATGCCGCGGCAAGCGTATTGTATATATTAAATATTCCAATAAGTTTAGAATGTATTTTTAATCCGTCAAAAGTTATTTCTGTAAATTTTTCAGAAAGCATATACGGCTCGGCATTTTTTAGAGAAAATTGAATTTTGTTTTTAACGAAGATGTTTAAAAATTTATCAGTATATTTGTCGTCCATATTCGCTATAATGATTTTATTTTTTTTTGAGGATTTTTCAAGCGCGCGCGCGATTGAAAGTTTTGCGTCAAGATAATTTTCAAAAGAACCGTGAGATTCTATGTGCTCAGGCGCGATATTTGTAAAAACAAGAGAATCAAGAGCTATAAATTTATGTCTGAATTGTTTTACTCCTTCCGATGTCATTTCTATAATCGCGTATTTACATTTTGCGGATACAGCATCACGTAAAAATTTTTGTATAAAGAAACGCCCGGGCATCGTCATTTTAAAAAGATTGGTTTTTTCTTTTTTTCTAATTTTGAAACGAATTGTATTTACAAGAGCTGTTTCCTCCCCCGAGGTTTCAAGTATTTTATTTATCAGTTCCGTAACAGTTGTTTTTCCTTTTGTGCCTATTACAGCGACAATAAAAATTTTTCGCGATGGAAATTTATAATATACCGCTCCGGCAAAAGCGAGAAAAAAATGATATATCGGCTGAGCTGCTTTAAAAATTTTTCTCGGAATAATTTTTCTCCCGAAGTTTAATATGCTTTCTATCATAATTATTTACCAAGTATTTTAAGAGCTTCTTTAAGAAGATTTTTTGAGCCGCTTATGTTTTTTTCAATTTTTTTCATTGCTTCGCGTGCTTCTTTTTGGGAGTATCCGAGAGTTTGAAGCGCTTCCAGCGTATCTATTTCCCCCGTTAAGGTCTCGGTATCTTTTAAGTTTTCAGTAGTGCCGAGTTTATCACGAAGCTCAATGATAATTTTTTCAGCGTTCTTTTTTCCTATGCCGGATACTTTTATTAGATATGAGCTTTCTCCGCTTGAAATAGCCCTTTTTAACGTTTCAGTATCAGCTACATTCAAAATAGCAATAGCGGATTTTGGACCGATGCCGGATATTGATATAAGCATTTCAAAAAATCTAAGTTCTTCGCTGTCTAAAAAACCATAAATATCAAGAGACGTTTCTCTTACAGCG
>Ga0155943_130_pt1 | contig 5424 bp, 7 predicted proteins | sample RifCSPlowO2_02_FD_107597 | JGI IMG/M metagenome (GOLD analysis project Ga0155943, IMG submission 107597) | Candidatus Campbellbacteria bacterium RIFCSPLOWO2_02_35_12 | reverse complement strand
CGGATTTTTATATTATTATTAAAATTGATATAATAAAGTTATATGGATTTTGAATTTAAGAATCATAAATCACTTATTTTTATTTGCCTGATTATATTTCCGATTATATTTTTTGTGATACTTTATACGCAGATTACATACGCTCAAAGCAGTATTGAAGTCCGCCGCGCTCAGCTTGAAAACAATCTTGAAATAATTGAAGAGGAAATAGAAACTCAGCAAACATTGCTTCAAGACAAACAAAGAGAAAGAGTTTCATTTGAACGCGATGTGGCAATACTTGAAGCGCAAATAGAAAAAACTAAACTTTCCATAAAAGCGCGCGATATTTCCATAGCTAAACTCAATCAGGATATAAATAAAAAAGAAAAGGCGATAGATACGCTCAATAAAAAGTTGGAAAAAGAGAAAGAATCTCTGGGACAGCTTATAAGAAAAACAAATAAAATTGATAATGTTTCTTTGGCTGAAATAATGCTCGGAAATCAAAATCTTTCGGACTTCTTTGAAGATATTGATACATTTAATTCAATAAAGACCGCTTTAAATAAATCTTTTGAAGAAATAGAAGGAACGAAAACAAGCACCGAATCGCAGAAACGCTTGTTTCAAGATAAACAATCTGAAGAAATGGAGCTTCGCGATATTCAAAGATTGCAAAAAAATAAAATAGAAAAACAAGAAAAAGAAAAACAAATTATAATAGAAGCAACAAAAGGGATTGAAGCCGAATATCAAAAACTTATAAAAGCGAAAGAAAAAAACGCGGCACAAATCAGAAGCGAATTATTCGCGCTCCGCGGTTCCGCCGCCATACCGTTTGAGCAGGCACTTGAACTTGCGAATATCGCGTCCAAAAAAACAGGCGTAAGGTCGGCTTTTATATTGGGAGTCATAGCGGAAGAATCTAATCTCGGTGAAAATATAGGCACGGGAAATTGGAAAGAAGACCTTTATCAATGTTATAAGAGTATTGGTTATATCACAAGCGCTGAAAAGCAAAAGGCGGCATTTTTGAAGATAACTTCCGATCTCGGACTTAATCCGGATATTCTGCCGGTCTCAAAAAAACCGTGGTATGGATGTGGCGGAGCGATGGGTCCGGCTCAGTTTATGCCGACAACATGGGCTCTTTATACAGACAGAATTGCAAAAGCTGTCGGCCATAATCCGCCAAACCCTTGGAATCCGAGTGATGCTTTTATGGCAGCCGCCATTCTTTTGATGGACAACGGCGCTGATAAAGGCACTCAATATGCTGAACGGCTTGCCGCTTTGCGATATCTTGCCGGCTGGAAAAACGCGGAAAAACCCTCATATTCATTTTATGGAGATGATGTTATGGAATTAGCCGCGAAATATCAAAAACTTATAGATATCTTGCAAGGAGATTAAATATTGTTAGACATTGTTGGACATCCGATGTTTAACATTATTGCAAAGAAGGCGGGTGATATGTTATAGTTGTTTTCATGAAAAAAGAAATACATCCTAAATATTATAAAAACGCCAATGTAACTTGTTCCTGTGGCAATTCTTTTGAAGTCGGTTCTACCACCGAGAAAATAGAAGTGGAAGTATGTAGCGCCTGCCATCCATTTTATACTGGTTCAGAAAAAATTATTGATACCGCGGGTCGTGTTGAAAAATTCAAAACACGAATGGCAAAAGCGAAAAAAATCGCCAAATAAATTTTTTAAGAATAAATATTTTTCACACTTGCTCACACATATGTTATACTTTGGCTTTTGTTCTGCTATATAATGCTTTCTCATCAACACAGCGTTAATGAGAAGAATATGTATGCTATGTATGTATGTTTCAAAAGCAGAACAAAAGCATAACAGGTGTCGGGGTTCGCCCAAAGACCCCCTCGGATATTGTTGTGTTCTCGCGATATTTTTGTTAGTGATTATAAATACTAATCAAAAAATTATTATTTCAGATTATATTAAAGAAGAAAGCATAATAAAAGTAATATCAAAATAGATATTGGGATTTGTTCACATAATTTCTAAACGGAGGAGGGTCTGACCCTCCTTTGCCTTACTCATAATATAATACGGTCTAATCATTATGGAAAATCAAGAAAAATATAAAAACAATCCTAAAACAACATATCTTGCCGCTGAATACGAACAACTCTCAAAAGAAGAAGAGAGGGTTTTTGAGATGACAAAAGACAAAGAGATGAAAGAACTTGCCGAAGAAGAATTGCAAAATATAAAAGAGCGGAAAAACGAAATAATGAAAGAAATTGAAAAAATAACCTTTATTGAAGAAGAAGAAGAGAAGTTTCCAAATCAGCTTATTCTTGAAATCAGAGCTGGCGCGGGTGGCGACGAAGCATCTCTTTTCGCTCAGAACATTGCTTTAATGTATGAGAAATACGCAGAGAAAAACGGATGGCGGTTTAAGCTCGTTAATAAATCAGAAAATGCCGCTCGCGGATACAAAGAAGCGTCTTTTGAAATAAGAGGAAGGGATTGCTATAAAAAATTTCGTTATGAGACCGGAGTTCACAGAATTCAAAGGATACCGACGACGGAAAAATTAGGAAGAGTGCATACATCAACCGCTTCAGTTGCAATCCTTCCAATACGAGAAAAGACAAAATTTAAAATTGATATGGCTGATATTGAAATGGAATTTTCGCGTTCGGGCGGAGCCGGCGGGCAGAATGTGAATAAAGTTGAAACAGCGGTACGGCTTATTCATAAACCGACAGGTATTGATGTGAGAAGCACATCAGAGAGAAGTCAGCAGAAAAACAGAGAAAAGGCATTGCAAATACTTCAAGCTAAATTGGAAATTATAAAAAACGAAGAAGAAGCGAAAAAACTTTCATCTGACAGAAAAGAGCAGATAGGGACAGGCAATAGGTCTGAAAAAATTAGGACATATAATATCTTGCAGGATAGAGTTACAGACCATCGTCTTAAAAAATCGTGGCATAATATTGGTAGTATTTTAGGAGGAAATATTGATGACATTTTGGCGGCATTTGAGTAAATAAATTTACTCGGAAATGTTACCCTCTAAGTAGCAAAATAAGACCAATAAGACCAATAAGACCAATAAGACCAATAAGACCAATAAGACCAATAAGACCAATAAGACCAATAAGACCCATAAGACCAATAAGACCAATAAGACCAATAAGACCCATAAGACCAATAAGACCCATAAGACCAATAAGACCAATAAGACCAATAAGACCAATAAGACCAATAAGACCAATAAGACCAATAAGACCAATAAGACCAATAAGACCAATAAGACCCATAAGACCAATAAGACCAATAAGACCAATAAGACCCATAAGACCAATAAGACCCATAAGACCAATAAGACCAATAAGACCAATAAGACCAATAAGACCCATAGGACAAATACAAACCACATGGGTTTTTGACCTATATAGAAAAAAGATTGCAAAAATATATATAATTTGATATTATTTTAATTATTATATGGAAACAAAAGAGGTGGGGAAAAACGAAGAACTTAAAGAAAATACGGGAAATATAGACCGTATGTTTGCTGTCGGAGCGCATTACGGATATTCCAAGTCGCGCAGGCATCCGTCCGTAAGTTCTTATATTTTCGGAGTTAAAAATCGGGTAGAAATAATCAATCTTGAAAAAACGGATGACCTTTTGGTGAATGCTTTGGAATTTGTAAAAAAACTCGGAAGTGAAAATAAAAAAATATTATTTATCGGCAGTAAAAACGAGGCAAAAAATATAATAAATGAAATTGCCGAATCAATAAATATGCCGTATGTTACGAACAGATGGATTGGAGGAACACTCACAAATTTTTCTGAAATCAAGAAAAGAATAAACAGAATGGAAGACCTTTCTTCAAAAAGCGAAAAAGGAGAACTTGCGGATAAATACACAAAAAAAGAGCAGGTAATGTTTAACAGAGAAATAGAAAGATTAAAAAATAATTTTTATGGCATTCGTTCTTTAACTGAAGCGCCGAGTGTTTTGTTTATCGTAGACACAAAAAAAGAAGATACAGCCGTAAGAGAAGCAAAACAGCTCGGCTTTTCAATTATCGGACTTGTGAATTCCGACACCAATATAACAGGAATTGATTATCCGATTGTTGCGAATGATGCGACAAGAGCGAGTATTAAATTTTTTGTTAATGAAATCGCGGAAGCTTATAAAAAAGGGATGAAAGAAGGAGTAAAAAGAAATAATGAATAATAAATTTTAATTTATTAATTACGAAATACAAAAATTTAGGTCCTCGGGCCACAAAAATTTTTTATTTTCTAAATGTTTTTGCTCAAATAGACCGTAAATTTTTGTATTTCGTAATTCAAAATTACTAAAATAAACAAACCGCAAAAAGATTTTATTTAGCGCGTCTTTGATTTAATGATTATTGATTTAATATGATAACAACAGAACAAGTAAAAAAACTTCGTGATAAAACTGGGATTTCCATAATGCAGTGTAAAAAAGCGCTGGAAGAAGCGGACGGCAATATGGAAAAAGCGAAAATAATTTTGCGGAAAAAAAGCGGTATTATAGCGGATAAAAAAACCAGCCGTGAGCTAAAAGCAGGCGCAGTGAACGCTTATATACACAATTCCGGAGATATCGCGGCAATAGTGCTTCTTTCAAGCGAAACAGATTTTGTCGCAAAGAATGAAGAATTTGTTAAACTTGCTTATGATATCGCTATGCATATCGCGGCTATGAACCCTTCATTTATCAAGAAAGAAGATATTACGGAAGATGAAATCAATAATGCGAAAGAAGTTTTTACGAAAGAGACAAAAGACAAACCCAAAGAGATGAAAGAAAAAATACTGCAAGGCAAAATTGATTCATATTTCAAAGACAAAATTTTGCTTGAACAGCCTTTTATAAAAGACCCAAACAGCACCATTAAGGATATTATAAAATCAGCCACGCAAAAATTTGGAGAGAGAATTGAAGTATCCAACTTCGCAAGATTTTCGGTCAGAGGATAATATTTAAATTATGATTGCGATATTTTCATTTATATTTTCACTTCTTGCGATTATAGGAATGATTTCAATCAAAAATTGGGAGATGAAAGCCGGTAAAACTATATTCGCGAAAATGAGATTTAAATTCGATATTTTTGTCGCGAAATATTTAATTATATTAAAAAGTTATACACAGACAAAGAATGGTAGGTATTTTTTAAAAAAAATAATTCATTACACAGCTTATTATATCAGCCATATTGCTTTAAGTTGCGCGCGGTTCGCTGAACGCAAACTTATAAAAATTATAAATTTTATAAAAGGAAGAGGTGTAATTGAAAAAAAAGGACAGGTTTCTTCTTATTTAAAAAATGTGGCAGATTTTGACAGGTATTCGGATAAGAAATAAATTATTGCCGGTGTAGCTCAGTTGGTAGAGCAACGGTTTT
>Ga0155943_112_pt1 | contig 6682 bp, 8 predicted proteins | sample RifCSPlowO2_02_FD_107597 | JGI IMG/M metagenome (GOLD analysis project Ga0155943, IMG submission 107597) | Candidatus Campbellbacteria bacterium RIFCSPLOWO2_02_35_12 | reverse complement strand
TCAGTAATTTCTTCTTTTGTAAATCCGTTCACTTCCAACGCTTCCCTATCAATATGCGCTCCGTCCCACACTCTGCATTCATCGTAAAATTGATTGGCTGGATTATTAAAATCAAGCGCGCCAATACTGACAATTGAATGTTTATTATAATCAACTCCCGATGCTTCTGTGTCTACAACTATCATAGATTCATTATAACTAAAATTTTGCCGACAGAAAAGCCGCCAATTCAATTAGATAAAAACAACTTAATTGAATTGGCGGTCAAATGTTTCATTTATTTCTCGCAAAATATTTTTGAAGTTTCTCAAGAATATGTATCACCTGTTTTTTATCATAATCTTCATTAAAATTTTTGTACAAAATAGAATTATTTACATATCCATACATCAAACTATCAATGACAAACAACTCTTTATAATCGACCTGAATATCCCATTTATGGTGATATTTAGCAAGATGATTAAACTCAACGCAAGAAAGTTTAAATATATGTTTTCTATATTCAGATTTATTTTTTGCTGCTGTTATTCCATTCCAGTTATAAGAAAAAGGCTCAACAATATATTTAATCCCGTCTCTTGCGATGAGTTCGCACCAGACGTGAGCTTTACCCATTCCTGTCTCTTTGTTTATTACCCATCCCCAAACAATACCACCATTTTTCTGACTCATAGCCAAACTGTCTAAAAACAAAAATGCCGCGTCCTCGCAATCACCTTTTCTGGAAAGGTAGGTCTCTTGTGGAGTTTTCCAATAATCAATCCTCGCTAATTCCTCTTCATATTTTATTTCAAACGCAATTTTCTTATATCCTTCATAAATATAAATTCCATTCTCAAACATTTCTTCGCACCACTTCCTGTATTTGTCATTCTCGTTTCCATAAACAGGACTAAAAACAGGATTAAGAAATGCAAAAAAAACAATGATTACAGATACAGAAATAAATTTTTCTTTCTTCATCTTTTTTTCTCCTATAAAAAAATTGCGGAAATATAAAAAAGTCAATGTTCAGCTTCTAAAAGGAGAATACCGCAGGGCTTTACGCGGTCAAATGACTTATCAACACAAAATTTACGGATATCTTATTTAAGCCCTTTGCAATTTGCCGCCGGAGTATAGCCAGATTTTCTGGCGTCTTCCGCGGAATCAAACCAGATTTTGTTTTTTTCTGATATACTTTTTCCTCCCGAGCACCACGGAAAATGATATTTAGAGCCGTTTTTTGACGCGACAAGCAGTCCTTCTCCCGATGACGGCGCTGGCGCGGCGGGAGATGAGTTTACGCCACTTTCATCGCTGTCTTGTGAATTTAATACAGTGGCTGAGAGATATTCTGGAAATTCAATTTTTACGGTTTTCTTGTTTTCTTCAATAATTGAAAGTCTTCCGAGTCCAAATCCAGCAAATCCGATGAGAATTATTATCGCAACCGTAAAAATATCATTGCGGTATAATATATTTAATTTTCTCTTGCTTTTTTGAAAAAGATTTGATATATTCATATATTATATATTATACATAAATATACAGAATTTAATCTATGGCAACAAAAAAAGCCGGTGGTTCGGCCAAAAATCTAAGAGATTCAAATCCAAAATATTTGGGCACAAAGTTATATTCGGGAGAGATTGCGAAAATTGGCTCTATTATCGCGCGTCAAAGAGGGACAAAAATAATAGCGGGGAAAAATGTTGGTATAGGCAAAGACCACACACTTTTTGCGCTTAAAAATGGAAAAGTAAATTTTCGCAATACAAAAAAAATTCATTTTAACAATAAAAAAATAAATAAAAAAATCGTTGATATAATTTAAATTTTAATCAAATAAAAATCGGGCGATATATTGTCCGATTTTTTTATTTTTCCTCCGTTGTTTTATTATTAATGATTAATTTGAATACGGCAAAAGTGGCGCCTGCTTTTACCGATATGTCAAACTCCCCTATTTCTTTTATTAAATGTTCAAGTTGTATATATTTGGGTTTAATATCAATGTGACCTTGCTTTTTTAATTCCACCGCGATTTCTTCTTTATGAATACCGCCAAAAAGATGACCTTTCTCGTTTGCTTTTTCCTCCATATAAATTTTTATGCCATTTAACGCTTTCATATTTTTTATAAACAAGTCTTCCTGTAATTTATCCTCATCTTTATACCGAAGCTTCATTGTCTCAATTTCTTTAATTTTTTTAAAAGCGGCGAATTCAGCCAATTTATTTGGTATTAAAAAATTGAGCGCGTATCCGTCCGATACATTTTTAATATCAAATTTATTTCCAATTTTTGGAATATCTTTTAGAAGTATTATTTTCATATTTTGTTGGAATCACTATTGTAACAATAATTTTATAGCTTCTTCAAGCTGAGGGTCTTTCTTTGCTTCAAAATCTTCTTTTGTTATTTCTACTTCAATATCAGGCAGAATCCCGCCGTCAGAGATTGATTTGCCATTTGGAGTGAGCCAGTGCGCTACAGTAACTTTAAGAGATGATTCCGAAGTAATTTTTACCAACTCCTGCACGGAACCTTTGCCGAAAGTATTTTTACCGACAAGTTTTGCTATATTATGCTGTTGAAGAGCTCCTGCTAATATCTCTGACGCTGACGCCGAACCCTGATTTACAATAACAACCATTTTTAGATTTTTGTTAAAAATATTATATCCCTTACTGCGATGCACGCGAGGTTTACCGTTTTGTCCAAAATCCTCAGTAACAACAATCTTTCCTGTCGGTAAAAACCAACTTGCCATATCAATCGCCGCTTCCAAAAAACCGCCCGGATTGCCTCTAAGGTCAAGTATCAATTTATCAGCGCCGGACAATAAGAATTCTCTGAGAGCTTCTCTGAAAAGATTTGGTGATATTGCGGAAAAATTATATAACTCTATTATAAAAATACCGTCCGCCCTTAACTCTGTTTTAATTGTCGGAATTTGTATTTTACTTCTTATTATTTCAATTTCTAAAAATTCGTCTTCGCCGTCTCGCGATATTGTAAGAAGCACGGTGGTTCCTTCTTTGCCGCGAATAAGTTTAACAGCTTTATCAATTGTCATACCGTCTGCCGCTATATTTCCAATTTTTAGAATCTTATCACCCGTCTTTATACCTGCTTTCTCTGCGGGATTTCCTTTAAGAGGCGATATTACGCTCAAAACATTGTCTCGTATCCCTATTTCCATTCCCACGCCTTCAAAACTGCCGCTTATATCCGCTTCAAATATCTCTGTGTCTTCAGGGGGTAAGAATACGGTATATGGGTCGTCAAGTGATTTTGCAAGTCCTTGTATCATTCCGTACAGCTTATCTTCATTTGTAACAATGCTTGTCGTGGTGGCTGGCGCGAATTTTTTATTGATTAAATTCCATACTTTCCAAAGTGAAGTAAAATCAACCTCCACCGGCTGTAATATGTCCACATTTGAAAACTGACCGTTTATGCCAATTTGTTTACCACCGTCGGAGCCAACAAAAAATCCTGAAAAAAAAGATGCCGTTACAAGCATAATTATTATAACCATTACGGGTATTGAATTTCGCGAGAAAAATTTCATATTGATTAAGTATTCTTAAATTACGAAATACAAAAATTTACGGTATAGTTAAGCAAAGATATTTAGAAGATAAAGAGATTTTGCGACCAGATGACCTAAATTTCTGCATTTCATAATTCATAGTAAGTATCGCAGAAATATTATTTATGGTCAACATTTGCGTTAATATTCTTGAATTACGAAATACAAAAATTTACGGTCTATTTGAGCAAAGACATTTAGAAGATAAAGAATTTTTACGATTTGAGGACTTAAATTTCTGCATTTCATAATTCATAGTTAATATATTGATGTTGAATATATTGAATTGAATATTTTTAAAAACCTGCCCCGATAGAAACGGGGTTGGGGTATTAAAAATTGATTGTAAATTGTGAATTGATAATTGATTATTTAATAAATATTGTTTTACTCTTGTCGCAAAATTGTTCAGTAGTATAATAAATAATATATGCTAACAAAATATACGCACAATAATATAACATGGATTGACCTTGAATCCCCCACCAAAGATGAGGTTCATAAAATAATGGGAGAATATTCAATTTATCCCGTCGTCGCGGAGGAACTTCTTATGCCGACAATGAAACCAAGGGTTGATATCTATGATAATTATATATATATAATACTTCATTTCCCCGCTTTCAGACATACTCACGGTAGTCAGCAGAATCAGGAGGTGGATTTTATTGTTGGAAAAGATTTTATAATCACAACTCGTTACGACACGATTGACCCTCTTCATAAATTCTCAAAAGTATTTGAAGTAAATTCAATACTTGATAAAAGCGGCATTGACAAGCATGCGGGATATATATTTTTCTTTATGATTAAAAAATTATATAAAGCTCTTGAACATGAACTTGAATACATAGATGACGCGCTTAAAACAATAGAATTTGACATATTCAACGGTCATGAAAAAGAAATGGTTATTTCGCTCTCAATAGTAAGTAAAGATTTGCTTAATTTTAAGCAAGCGTTAAGACTCCACAAAGATGTTCTTGAGTCTTTTGAAATTGCCGGTTTAAAATTTTTTGGTAATTTATTTTTACATGAAATAAAGTCAATCATCGGCGAATATTATAGAGTAAACGGCACGATAAGCGCGCATATTGATTCTATGAGAGAACTTCGCGAGACTAATAATTCTATCGTGTCCACAAAACAAAACGAGGTAATGAAAGTGCTTACAATTATGGCATTTGTAACATTTCCTTTGGCTCTTATAGCGTCTATTTTTGGAATGAATACGGATTATTTGCCCATAGTCGGACATACAAATGATTTTTGGATAGTTATAAGTGTAATGTTTATATTTACTATTTCTATTCTTATTTTATTTAAATATAAAAAATGGCTGTAAATTACTTTAAATTACGAAATGCAAAAATTTATGGTCTATTTGAGCAAAAATATTTAGAAGATAAAGAAGTTTTGCGATTTGAGGATCTAAATTTTTGCATTTCGTAATTTAAAGTAAATTAACTTTTGATTTTTTAAAAAATTAGTTTATTTCATTCAAATTATAATGAAATCAACAAAGAATATAATTCCAATATTACTAAAAAATACTCTTACAAATAAAAAAGATGTTTTTATTTCGCGCAAAAAAAATACTGTTACTATGTATAATTGCGGCCCAACTGTTTATGACTACGCGCATATCGGCAATTTACGCGCGTATGTGTTTGCTGATTCATTAAGACGCGTTCTTGAATATAATGGGTATGAAGTTAAACAAGTAATAAATATCACTGATGTGGGACATCTTACATCGGATGCCGATGAAGGCGAAGATAAAATTGAAAGCGGAGCGAAAAGAGAGGGCTTAAAAGTAAATAAAATCATAAAACGCTACACGGACGCTTTTTTTGAAGATTTAAAAAAATTAAATATCAATATTGATAAAATAATTTTTCCAAAAGCAACGGAGCATATTCAAGAGCAAATTATCTTTATACAAACTCTTGAAGAAAAGGGCTATACATATAAAACGACAGACGGTGTATATTTTGACACATCGCTTATAAATGATTATGGCAAACTTGGCGATATAAATACAAAAAATCTCAAAGAAGGCGCGCGAGTTAAAAAAAACAAAGAAAAAAGAAATGCAGCGGATTTTGCTCTTTGGAAATTTTCTCCGTCTTATGAGAAAATTAAAGAAAAAAGACAGCAAGAATGGAGCTCTCCCTGGGGAATTGGATTTCCGGGATGGCATATTGAATGCTCCGCGATGTCTATGAAGCATCTTGGAAAACAAATAGACATACATACGGGAGGAGTTGACCATATATCGGTACATCACAACAATGAAATAGCGCAGACTGAGAGCGTAACCGGAAAGCAGTTTGCAAACTACTGGATGCACAATGAACATATCACCATTGAAGGACAAAAAATATCAAAATCTGTCGGAAATACCATTTACCTGAGAAATATTATTGCCCGCGGTTTCTCCCCTCTCTCATTGCGATATTGGTTTTTAACTTCGCATTATAATACGCGAGCAAATTTTACATGGGACGCTCTTGAAGGAGCCCATGGCGCTTTATTCAAACTTCACAGATATTTTATTGAGGAATACGGTGTTGGAGAAGGGATTGTAAATAAAGAGTATCAAAAAAAATTTCAAACATTTATAAATGACGATTTAGACACGCCCAAAGTAATAGCTCTTATATGGGATATGCTCAAAGATGATAATATATCTAAAAAAGACAAGCGTTCAACTATGCTTGATTTTGACAAAGCGTTAGGTTTCGGATTTTTAGAATCAAATAAAAAACTGCTTGAAATGCTTAAGAATAAAGGTAAAAAATTATCCGTAGGAGAATTACCGATAGAAATTAAAAAACTTGCGGACGAAAGAGAAAAAGCACGCGCGGAAAAAGATTTCAAAAAAGCTGATGAAATACGCGCCAATCTTAAAAAAAAAGGATATGAAATAAAAGACACCGATAAAGGCGTTGAAATTGCCATAAAATAATTTATACTCGTAATTCACGATAATATACTGTGAATTACGAAACGCAAAAATTTATGGTCTGGTTGAGCAAAAACATTTAGAAGACAAAGAGATTTTGCGATTCGCGGACCTAAATTTTTGCGTTTCG
>Ga0155943_136_pt1 | contig 9471 bp, 10 predicted proteins | sample RifCSPlowO2_02_FD_107597 | JGI IMG/M metagenome (GOLD analysis project Ga0155943, IMG submission 107597) | Candidatus Campbellbacteria bacterium RIFCSPLOWO2_02_35_12 | reverse complement strand
AGCGCGGATTTGTGTAAAATTATACACATTTTTTGTTCAAATTTTTTTAATTTCATTCAAAATATCAAATAAAATCATTAACTCCAAGGCCCAATCCCGGTATTATAGAATATTTACTTTTATTTAATACGATGATTTGTTATTATTAAGATTATCGGTATAATAAAAATTATAAATTTAAAAATAAATATGGAAAAATATAAAAATGGAAAACACCCAAACAACAAATTAAAAATTTGCGTTTCAGGCGCAGCTGAAACGGGGCATTGTGGCCTTGATGCTTTTGAGAAAGGCAAAGCATTAGGAAGAGAGATTGTTCGACATAATGCTATTTTAATCACCGGCGCCACCACGGGATTTCCTTTTTGGGTGGCAACAGGCGCTAAAGAAGAAAACGGTATTTCAATTGGCTTTTCTCCGGCGTCAACAGAGGAAGAACACCTTGAGTTTTACAGATTGCCGTTGGAGCATATGGATGTGATTATATATACAGGTTTTGGCTATTCCGGCAGAAACTTGATTTTAACCCGTTCATCAGACGCTGTTATTATAGGGTGCGGAAGAATAGGCACTATAAATGAATTCACCGTGGCGTTTGAGGATGGCAAACCGATAGGAATTTTAGAAGGAGATTGGGAGACGGATGAGGTTATAAATCATATAATAAAAGCAAGCAACAGAATAAATGATAAAGTGATTTTTGACTCCGACCCGAAAGCGCTTGTGGAGAGAGTTGTAGAGAAAGTTATGATAGAAAAAGCAAGCAGAGGAAGAGTATATAGAAATGGCGACGGTATTGGCGTTGCAGACCCGGACAATCTTATTAAATAACCTTGTAATTTTACGGCAAACAAAAAGACAGCAATAAACTTGGTTTAATTTATTTTATTTAAGATTCTCTCAAATGATTGGGGATTATTTTCTGCCAAGTCCGCCAAAATTTTTCTATCTAAATTGATTTTGTTTTTCTTTAACGCGCTGATAAATTTACTGTATGAAATAGATTTTTTTTCATTAGCGCGAACAAAAGCGTTTATTTTTATATTCCAAAGCCGTCTGAAATCATTTTTTTTGTCTCTTCTATGCGCGAAAGAATGAGCGCCCGCGTGAGCAAGCGCTTCTTTTGCCTGCCGTTTTTTTGTTGAACGGCCGAAACGATATCCTTTTGTTTTTTTAAGGATATTTTTCCGTCTTTTTAACGCTGTAGTTCCTCTTTTTACTCTGCTCATAATGTTATTTTATTAAGAATTATTTTTTTAAAATTGTTTATTGCATTAATAATAATTTTTTATGTTTTTATCGCGTTTTTTAATTTTAATTTATTTAATTACCAATATATTTATTTTTGATTCTGTTTGTCATATTAAACACGACAACTCTTCTACGAGCCATTCTTTTTTTACTGGCTTCTTTTGCGTTGAAATGGTTTTGACCCGGCACTCTCGCGAGTATTTTACCATTTTTTGTAAACCTCAATCTTTTTGCAAATATTTTTTTAGTTTTCATATCAAATTATATATTATGAATTTCGTTCAATTATCATACTAAGACCTTTCTGACTTTTTTTTATCGGTTCCGCAATCTTATATTCTTCGGTAATGAGTGTTAAAAATCTTAGAAGCCGTTCTTTCAAAAAATTAAATTCCATATATTTATATCGCCCCCATAAAAATAAATCAATTTTCACCCTATGTTTTTCTCTTAACCATTCCGAAACCCTTTTTGCTTTAAGAGAAAGATCGCCATCTCCGGTGCCTATTTTTATCTGCACATTTTTGGTTTCCGTAATGCGCGATTTCACTTTTATTTCCTTACTCTTTTTCTTTTGCTCGTATTGAAATTTACCATAATCCATTATTTTTGCAACAGGCGGATTTGCTTTCGGAGATACTTCAATAAGGTCAAGATTTATTTCTTGCGCTTGTTTCAGCGCGTCTTCTCTTGAGAGAATACCTAAATTAACGCCATCGGCGCCGACAACTCTTAATTCTTTTGCTTGTATGCTTTTGTTAATTTTTACTTTTTCGTTCAATTTATTTAAGTGATTTTTTATCTTAAATTAATATTTAAGTTTTTAAATTATAGCATATTTTTTCGCGGACACAACGCTACACTCTGTAAGTTCAACATATAAATGCAACGCTTGGTAAAATATCAAGGGTCTTATCCAAGGACAGTCCTTGGATTTTTTAAAATCTGAAATCCAAACTGGAGGATACGCAAGAGAAACTGGATAAACTTGTTTCCACTTACATTGACGGCGATATTCCCAAAGAAAATTACTTGGCGAAAAAGGAGCAGTTATTGAACCAAAAAGTTGCTCTTGCGAATGATTTGGAGGATTTTGGACGAACGGGAAAGAATTGGCTCCAACCCTTGCGAGCGTGGATTTTAGACGCGAATAAAACCGAAAAACTGTCGGCAAGCGACAGTTTTCCTGAAATCAAGGCATTTGTCCAAAAGGTTGGAACGAACCCCTTACTTTTGGACAAATCCGTTTCCGTTTCGTTTGGCGAGCCGTGGGATTTTGCCGCGTCCCGCCTTGCGGGACGCGCCCCTGCCGAGGGGCGAAGCCGCGAGGCAACCCCCTCTGAAAAAATTGGAAGTACTATCTGGTGGAGATGGCGAGAATTGAACTCGCGTGCAAAAGAAGAATTTAGATGTATTTACAAAACATAGTTTATTTTTCCACTTTCGCGGATTTAAGCGCTCGGACTTAAAAATAAACAAAATAAACTCGCGCCGATTCTCTTAATTTCAAAAATATGCCGAGACATTCATATTTTTTAGTTTGAAAATATTACACCCAAATCAGATTATCAAACATCATCTGAGAGGACGCCGGTTTAGGCTATTGCGTAAGCCGGAGTAAAAGGAGATAAAATAGCTCCTGTTACTTTAGAGATAGATTTTGCAGCTATCTTTTTGGACTTTTAATGAAGATTCCAACTTCAGTTTTGCGCATATAAATTTACATTCCCTTGTCTATGCCTGGCATCCCCGCAAAAAATATTTTTACAAAAATATTTTTTGCTGAAATACCAATTACAAATTAATGTTTCTTTTCAATGTTCTTTTTAAATCTCTTTCAGTATCCTTCTTTTTTATACTTTCTCTTTTGTCGTATTTCTTCTTTCCTTTGGCGACACCAATTTTAATTTTTATTTTTATTTCTTTATTATACACCGAAATCGGCACTATTGTCAATCCTTTTTGTTTTTCAAAACTTGAAAATCGTTCAATTTCTTTTTTTGTCAGAAGTAATTTACGATTTCGCGCAGGGTCATAATTATCAGGAGTATTTGTCGGCTGATATGGCGGAATTGTCGCGCCGATTAAAAATACTTCGTTTCCTCTTGTGATTATATAAGCGCCTTCAAGCGAGCCCTGTTTTTTACGCAATGATTTTACTTCAAAACCAAAAAGCTCTATCCCAGCGCTGAATGTTTCTTGAATTTCATAATTAAGATAAACTTTTTTATTTTGTATTAAACTCATAGCTATAATCTTAACATAGCAATACGGTTTTTTAAGTTTTTAATACAAGAATTTATGATTTAATTAAATAATCACCATATAAAAAATGTTAAATAAAAAAAACTTATAAAGTAATTAAAAATCGGTGGGATTATGATTATTTCGATAAATGACGAACTATGGCAAGTTAAGAAATTAAAAAATAGCGAGAAAATAAAAAAACATAAAGGATTCGTTTATTTGGACGTCGTATGTCCGAATATAGCAAAAAAATCAAAAAATCCAAGGACAGTCCTTGGATAAGACACTTGATATTTTACCAAGCGTTGTAGTTCAACATTGAACTCGGGAAACAATAATTTGCCAAAAACAACAATATATTATATGATTTAAAATCATTATTGTTTAATTTGCTTATAAAAACAATCAAATAAAATGAAACAAGATAAAAAACAAAATTATCCTAAAAAACCCAAAAAAAACAGTAAAAAAGGTCTGCAAATATTTCTGGGAAAATCTTTGCCGCAAAATATTTTTGTAACACTTTTAATCTTTTTTATAATTACAGCCGTTTACTCTTTAATTTCCGAGAACATCTCAAAATCTGACAAAATAGCTCTCTCCCAGCTTGTTATTGAAATAAATGAAGGTGATGTGTCTGAAATTGTTGTGAAAGGAGAAGGGCTTGAAATTCTTTATTCGGACGGACAAAAAAAGAAATCAAAAAAAGAAACAGCGACAGCGCTTACCGATACATTGGTAAACTACGGAGTGTCTTTGGAAAAACTTAAAGATGTAAAAATAGAAATTAATAATCCAAGCGGTTTTCTTTTCTGGCTTGGAAATCTTGCTCCGTTTTTAATTCCGCTTTTATTTATTATATTTTTTATTTGGTTTCTTTCAAGACAGATGAAGGGAGCGGGTATGCAGGCGTTTTCTTTCGGGCAGTCAAAAGCGCGGATGATTGACCCCAAAGATAGTTCGCAAAGAGTTACATTTAATGATGTGGCGGGCGCAAAGGAAGCAAAAGAAGAACTCATAGAAATTGTTGATTTTCTGAAGAATCCCAAAAAATTTCTTGAAATTGGCGCGCGTATTCCAAAAGGAGTTATTTTAATGGGGGCAAGCGGGACAGGGAAGACATTGCTTGCGCGCGCTGTCGCCGGCGAAGCGGGTGTTCCATTTTTTTCAATTTCTGGCTCGGAGTTTGTTGAGATGTTTGTCGGTGTGGGCGCATCGCGTGTGAGAGATTTGTTTAAGATAGCAAAACATACGGCGCCCGCCATAATTTTTATAGATGAAATAGACGCCGTAGGCCGTGTTCGTGGCACAGGTGTTGGTGGCGGCAACGATGAACGAGAACAGACGCTAAATCAAATACTTGTGGAAATGGACGGCTTTGAGCCGAATGAAAAAGTAATTATAATGGCGGCAACCAATCGTCCGGATGTCCTTGACCCGGCGCTTCTTCGTCCCGGCAGATTTGACAGAAGAGTGGTGATTGATTTGCCGGATAGAAACGACAGAGAACAGATTTTGAAAATTCATGCCCGAGCGAAACCTTTTAGCGAGGATGTAAATCTCGCAACAATTGCCGAACGCACGCCTGGATTTTCCGGAGCTGATTTGTATTCTCTTATGAATGAAGGAGCTATTTTAGCGGCGCGCGAAAATAGAAAGAAAATATCACAGTTTGACCTTATTCGTTCAATAGAAAAAGTGATGCTTGGTCCTGAGAGAAAAAGTCACATATTATCAAAGCGCGAGAAGAAAATAACCGCTTATCATGAAGCGGGACACGCTCTTATCGCTTCGGTGCTTCCATATGCCGACCCGGTGCATAAAATTTCAATAATCTCCCGCGGTCGCGTGGCAGGATATACCCTTAAACTTCCGTTTGAAGACAGGAAGATGCAGTCAAAAAAAGAATTTCTTGATGATATCGCAGTATCTCTTGGCGGATATTTGGCGGAGAAGATGGTGTTTGACGACCTTACTACAGGCGCGTCAAATGATATTCAAGTACTTACGGCTCTTGCGCGAAATATGGTTACTAAATACGGCATGTCAGAACAAGTGGGGCCCATAGCTCTTGAAGGAGATAATGATCGTACGATGTTTGGTGAAGGTATAATAAGTAAAAAATATTCAGAAAAAGTATCATCTGAAATTGATACTGAAGTTGCTCATATTATTGATAAAGCATACAAAAACACCGAACATATACTTAAAACTCACAAGCAAGCGCTTGACGCAATTGCGGAGAAGCTTGTTGAAGTTGAGACAATTGAACGTAATGAATTTGAAAAACTTCTTCTTGTAAATGGTATTACTCCAAAGAAGAAAGAAGATATTGAACATTCTTAATTAGATTGTCAGTATGTACAAAATTGATAATATATCGTGAATTACGAAACTTGTCGCAGACATTATTAGTTTCATTGGATTATAAATCTGCCAGTTGGCGGACCGATTCGTCGACTATCAGACTAATTTCTAATTTATTTATAATCAATAAAATATGTGGTATAAATAAAATTAGATATTATCAAATGCGCGTATAGCTCAGTTGGTAAAGCACAGAAGAGAAATATTGAAAAAAAACGTGGGGGCGTGTAGCTCAGTTGGTAGAGCGCGGAGCTTATACCTCCGTGGTCCCAGGTTCAAGTCCTGGCGCGCCCACGTTTTTTTTCAAAAATCAAACATTAAAAAGGAACTCATTTCCTAAGTTGCTATGGTAGATGAAATATAAAAGTTGGACCTTGATAAGACTTGATGATTTCCGCTCTACTCAAAATGAATTTTTTGAGTTTTGCGTTCCTGAATTTCTTTTATTGCAGGATATTTTTTTAATTCATTATCTTTTTCCACTATCTTTTTTGCTTCTTCGCGCGCGGCTTCCACCATTTTGATATTTTTCATCGCTTCCATCGCTATATCGGAAAGCCCCGACTGTCGTTTGCCATAGAGTTCTCCTGAGCCGCGAATTGACAGGTCAAATTCGGCGAGCTCAAAACCATTTTTAGAGGTTTTAAGAGCGCGGAGTCTTTCAGCCGTTTTTTTTGTTTTGCTATCTGAAAATATATAACAATACGCCTGGTAATTGCTTCTAATTACTCTTCCGCGAAGCTGATGGAGCTGAGCGAGTCCGAATCTTTCCGCTCCTTCTATTATTATAACGGTTGCGTTTGGAATATTTACACCCACTTCAACTACCGATGTCGCGACAAGTATATTCGTTTTGTTTTTTAAAAAACTTTCCATCACTTCTTCTTTTTCGCTATTTTTTATTTTGCTGTGAAGAATTTTTATTTCATATTCCGGGAAGATATCTTTTTTCAGCCGTTTCGCTTCTTCTTTTACAGATTTCACATTTATTATATTTTCTTTATTCAAATTCGGCTCATCTATTCTCGGTGTTATAACATAAACTTGTCTGCCAATTTTGAGCTCACCTCGTATTTTTTCATACACATTATCGCGCCCGTTTGGTGTTACGATTTCCGTAATTATAGATTTTCTGCCTTTCGGCATTTCGTCTAAAATAGTTAAATCTAAATCGCCGTATATTGTAAGGGCGAGCGTTCTGGGTATTGGCGTTGCTGTCATTGAAAGAAGATGTGGCGCAATACCGTCTTTTCTCACGAGTTTTTGTCTTTGCGCCGTGCCAAAGCGATGTTGTTCGTCTATGATTATAAAAGCCAAGTTCTTAAATTTTACGGTTTTTTGTATAAGAGAATGCGTTCCGAGCAAAATTGGTATTTCTCCATTCAGGACCCATTTAAGAAGTTGAGCGCGTGAAATATTTGTCGCGCCGTCCGAATTGACTTTAGAAGGAAATTTTTTGCACCCGCTTGAAGTTATAAGCCCGATATTTATAGGGAGATGCGAGAAATATTTAATGAATGTCTCAAAGTGCTGTTTTGCTAAAATCTCTGTCGGGACCATATATGCGATTTGCAGATTTCCGAAATCTTGTCCGTCAGGGCGCGTGGTGACAACAACATACGCAGCCGCCGCGGCAACAGCGGTTTTGCCCGAGCCGACATCGCCTTCCAAAAGTCGCGACATAGCATTATTTTTTTCAAAATCATTAAGAATATTTTTTATTGCTTTGTTTTGCGCATCTGTCGCGGAGAAAGGAAATCTCTTTATAAATTCTTTAACCTGCTTTTCATTCGCTTTTATGCGGAAAGATTTTTTCTTTTCATATTCTTTGCGACTTTTTTGTTTTGAGATTTGTATAAAAAAAACTTCACCGAACGCGAATCGTTTTCGCGCCGATTGGCTATCAGATTCTTTTTTGGGCGTATGAACCCAAATCAGCGCCGTTTTAAGTTTTGGTAAATTATATTTTTTCAAGATATCTTCGGGAATTGCATCTTCAATTTTATCCAGTAACCCATTTCTGAATATTTTTTGAATTGCATAATAAAACCATTTGGAAGTAATGCCGCGGCTTTCAGGATAAACAGGTAAGAATGTATTTATGTTTTTTTGATTTCCAAACAGAGAGTCGCCGATATTGATAGGGAGATTGTTTATATTTTCAGTTTCAGGATTTGCTATATACAAACTTTTTTCATTACCCGCGGTTTTCCCGCTTAATTTTACAAGAGCGCCGTCGCGGAGCATTTTCGCTATGTAGGGTTGATTAAACCAAATAATTTTTATTTTTCCTGTGCCGTCTCCTATGTATCCTTCGGCAATCGGTTTCTTGCTTTTAAAAGATTTTCGTGCTGAAAGCCCGCTTATTTTGCCGTATATTACGGCGTCATCTCCGATTTTCAGCATACTTACGCATTTATTGCCGGTAATATTTTCATAACGAGAAGGGAAGTGAAAAAGCAAATCCCGCAATGTTAATACCCTTAATTTTTCAAGAGCTTTTTTCTGCGATTGAGAAAGGCGGAAATGATTTTCTAATAAATCGTCCAAGTTCATATAAATAAGTATTAGATATTATAACTTACGCATCAAGTATGTTTTATATCATTAAATTAAAATACGCAATATTGATTATTGCGTATTTTAATTATACCGAGTTTTTATTTCATACGATATATTATATCGCGTAATTTCAATACCCGCTTTTATTTAACGATAATTGTTCCGATTGAGTTTGGTTTTATATGATTGTGATAATTCCATTCTCCGATTTTTATAAATGTGAATTCATAATTTTCTCCGTTACCGAGAGATTTTTTACTATCAAATTCGGGCAAGACCGTATGTGTGGGATGGGTGTCTGATGCTACCCACATATTATCGGAGCCTTTGTTTATAAATCGCACGGTTTGTCCTTTTGTTACGGCAATTTCTCTCGGAGCAAATCCTTCATCACCGTATGTTACAAAGATAACTTCGGCGGTTGTGTCAATATCGGTAGTTGCATTTGATACCTCTGTATCCGCAGGGTTATCCTTTTCTATTGTCCGCACGGATTGTTCATTTTCTATATTTATTTGCGTATTATCCGAGCCGTCACGAATAAGAAAAAACCCAAAAATGATAATTATGATAATTATAATTATTGCTATTATTCGTTTCATATTATTTATTATAATTTAGAAATTAAATTTTGTCTGATAATACCTGTAAGTATAACATTTATTATTTCATTGTTAATATAGTATTAGATTAATATCAAGTCAATATGGTAATGTGTATACTCATATTGCACTTTTTGATAGCTTGAGGGCATACAAAAACTATGCCTAAATCAACAAAGGAAGAGAAGTTAAGGTGGGTGTTACCGGATAGCAAACAAAGAGATAAAGATTAAAGACGCGGCCAAAGTATGTCCATATAGCCAAAGGAGTTTGGAACGAGGTTTCTGAGCGGTGGCGGGGCTGGCTTCCTTAGTTGGGGTTTTGTTCAAAAAATGTTTAAACATCAGTCAAAAAGGATTTGGAAAAAAAATCTCTGTTTTTGAGCAAAAAAGCAATAATCGGTTCGAACTCGCCGCCAAATTCATAAACTCCGTAAAACAAG
>Ga0155943_111_pt1 | contig 10143 bp, 9 predicted proteins | sample RifCSPlowO2_02_FD_107597 | JGI IMG/M metagenome (GOLD analysis project Ga0155943, IMG submission 107597) | Candidatus Campbellbacteria bacterium RIFCSPLOWO2_02_35_12 | reverse complement strand
CAGGTGAGTATTACATACGAAATTAGATAATACCCCAAACCTTGCGTGAAGCCTGATTGTATGTTACTCTAAAGGGTAGAAATTTTAATTTTAAACTTTTTTAGGGGGAGGTTGAAATGCCAAATTTAACAGGTGTTGTTAATGAGAAAATTTTCTGCATACCAGTTAGCAGAGAATTTTTTAAGAAAGTTACACAAGAGGCAATAAGAAACGCCTTGCCGACCCGGGGGAAAGACGATTTCATCAATAAATTATTTGGTGAAATTGTTAACAAAATTAACCCGGATGAAACAACAATAAAAGTGGCGTTGGAGACGATAAAACATAAGAAGGAGTAACTTTTGCATACCGCACCAACATACCGTACCAAAAAATATCTAGTTAGAATATTTTTTGGTGCGGTTATTTATTTTTTATTGGTATTGTCGCGCATTAATATTTACTTGACTACTTTGTGAGAATAAGTATTATATAAATAAACAGCCCCACGCGGGTGTTTTTTTATATAATACTAATAAATATATTATGAAACTTATTGACTATATCAAAGACACAAAAGGAGAATTAAAACATGTTAGCTGGCCCACGAGACGACAGACAATTATTTTTACGGCGCTTGTAATCGCAATATCATTTTTTACGGCTATGTTTTTAGGTTTTTTTGATTTTATTTTTACATTCTTATTAGAGACATTTATTGTATAAAATTATGAAACAAGATACGATACAAAAAAGAAATTGGTACGCTATACATACATATTCGGGCTATGAAAACGCCGTCGCGCGAAACTTAAAACAGCGCATAGAGTCGCTCGGTATGGAGGACAAGATATTTGATGTAATAGTTCCAACTGAAAAAAAAATAAAAATAAAAGCAGGCAAAAGAGTTGAGGAAGAAGACAAAGTATATCCCGGATATGTGCTTGTTGATATGGTTGTTGACGATGATTCATGGTATGTTGTGAGGAATACGCCAAGAGTTACCGGCTTTGTCGGTTCCGGAGTTCATCCAGTTCCTCTTTCAAAAAATGAATTAGATATATTGTTAAAGAGAATGAAATCCGATATAGCAAAACATAGCGTTGAATTTGATATTGAAGACCCTGTTATTATAATAGATGGCCCATTTAAAGAGCTTGAGGGTAAAATAAGCGAAGTGGATAAAGATAGAGGCAAAGCAAAAGTTTTGGTATCAATGTTCGGCAGAGAGACGCCCGTTGAGTTGGATTTTTTACAAATTAAGAAAATTTAAATTATGGCAAAAAAGATAATAAAAAAATTAAAACTTCAAATTTTAGCCGGTAAAGCGACACCGGCGCCGCCAGTGGGTCCTGCATTAGGGCAGGCGGGAATAAATATCGGGGAGTTTGTAACAAAATTTAACGATGCGACAAAAGAAATGGTGGGGGATATTATTCCTGTTGAGATTTCCGTGTATGAAGACAGAAGTTTTGATTTTATATTAAAAACGCCTCCCGCTTCGCGCTTGCTTCTGAAAGCGCTCGGTAAAGAAAAGGGTTCAGGCAAGAATTTGGTAAATAAAATCGGCAAAATAACAAAAAAACAGCTTATTGATATTGCGGCAAAAAAACTCCCAAACCTTAATACGAACGATAAAGAACAGGGCGCGAAAATAATAGCCGGCACAGCAAGGAGTATGGGGATTGAAACGGATTAAGGAGTTTCAATCGAGCTTTTGAGATATTTTATGAGCGATAGCGAAATAAAATATCCAAAAGGTGAACAGTCCCTGTAAGGGATTGAAACGGATTAAGGAGTTTCAATCGAGCTTTTGAGATATTTTATGTTATTACTCAAGGACCCCTCTTGGATTTTAATGTTATAATAATAATTATGATTTTATCTGATAAAGATATAAAAAAATCCATAAAAAAGAAAGAATTAATATTTTACCCAAAACTTACCAATGACCAAATAGGCCCGGCTTCCATTGATTTAAAATTAAGCAATATTTTTAAAGTATTTCATACTGAAAAACAGAGTCTGTTGGATACTAAAAAAGGGTTACCGAAGGATTTTACTAAAACTATCAAATTAAAGAAAGGCGAAAATTTTATTTTACATCCGAATAATTTTGTTATAGCAAGCACTATTGAGTGGATTAAAGTTCCTGATAATATGGTAATAAGAGTTGAAGGAAAAAGTTCGCTTGCGAGAATGGGCGTGCTTGTGCATACGGCTGGTTTCGTTGACCCGGGTTTTGAAGGAGAAATTACTCTTGAAATAAGCAATCAATCCAATTTAGCCATTGCTATTTATCCTAATATGTATATTTGTCAAATTGCTTGCGAATTCTTATCTTCTCCGTCAGAAGTTCCATATAATAAAAGAAAAAAATCGCTTTACTTAAAACAAAGAGGTCCAACTGAAGCAAATACAAACAATTTGTTTTAAGAAAATATTAAAACATTATTTAACTTAAATTTAAAAAACAAGAAGGCATTAACAAGAAAATTGTTAATGCCTTTTAAGCCCTTGGAGAGAAAAGAAAATTTAAATTTAAACTTTTCGCGCGGGAAAATAATCACCCGTTTCCCTGACTCTTATATCCCTGCCACAATACCTATTCCCCTCGGCGCAAGAGCCTGTCTTATAACAAGCGGGGGCAAATACTGATAAAAGATTTTCATTCTCAATATTTCTTCTTAGCATTCTGGATAGATGATAGATTTCTTCTTGGGCGCACCAGCAAAGTCTTTTCATCTGCTCATGGACAATGGCGTTTAAAGAACCTCGTTTGCTGTAACGCACCATTGCTCCATAAGGCGCGATAATTCTGGCTAAAGCTGGCGGTATTTCCTCCGTTAACTCACACCATCTTTTCAGAAGACTCGCGGCTTCTTTTTCTAAACCCATCTCTTTCAACAACGGAGGCAAATAAAATCTGCCTGTAAAATAAGGTTCGCTCCTTGAAATAGTTCTGTGCCTTTGATCCTGACCCATTGTGGCCAGAGATATTTCAACTCCACTCCTTATTTCAGCAAAATTGTTGCCCATCAATTCCGGTTGATAATGCAAGAGATCAATTGGGTGCATTATGTTGCTTTCTGGTTTTTTAAAAAAATTATCACCCCAAACATCAAATCCCCAAAGAATTGGCTCATAATTAATTTCCTGTCCAGTTCCACTTTTTCTAAAAAGTGATGGGCAATCTTTTTCTCTTCTTCTTTCTTTATTAAACATGAAATGCAATTTTGGAAAAGAAGTTAGCATTATCATCGCCATCTTTGTGGTAATATGCTTCATTACGGGATTCCAAGCGGATTCGTACAATGCCACAAGAGAAGAAAGATTAATCGTAAAATCCAAACCAGTTGGAAATATGACTGGTATAAACATCCGCATTTGCTCTTGAGCGAATTTCGGAGCGTTCGCTTCAATGTATTTTTCGGATGCGAATGGTCTCTCCTCTTTGATAAATTGTTTGGCAAGATTTGTCGCTCCTTCAATGTTTGTGAAGTAAACTTCCAGTCCACTTTTGATGTAGCCAACTATCTTGTCGATTTTTTCATGACAAATGTTTGGCCAGAAAAATTTTATGTAATCTCCAATTTTTCCGAAATCAGGATTTAAAAACATCTTGGCGCAGAATCTGCCGCTTCTTTGGTCACTGTTGTAAAAAGGACTTGCTAAGTGCAATCCGAAAGTGACATCACCCACGGAAATACCGTCAATCTGGTAGGTCATGAAAAAATGTTGCAAAGTTGTGTGATGCCCGACATCAAACAACCTGTTTTTTACATCAATTTCTTTTCCAAAATCAGGTGGCGTGTCTTGATAGCACATCAGAGCCGCATGACTTGCCAATTCAACAGGATCAACATTGGTGCGAGCCAATAATTTTACATCAATCATTTTAATTCTCCTTTCGTTAAAGAATTTAAAAAGGTTTGAGTTTAAGTTTTAAAGTTTCACAAAAACCATCTAGACCAGTTATCATAAATAATCAGTACGTCGCCATAATCATTCATTTTCTTCCCTCCCCCATTTCATAAATTGTCAAACTGCTAAACGATTTTTCTTTTATATTCTTAACACATTAAGCTATTATAAGCAAGAGAATTAAGCTCGTGGCTATTTAAGCTATTTTTTTATATAATACTGTGAATTACGAAACGCAAAAATTTATGGTCTGGTTGAGCAAAAACATTTAGAAGATAAAGAGATTTTGCGACCCGAGGACCTAAATTTTTGCGTTTCGTAATTCAAGAATAATAAATAAAATAAACATATTATGGTAAGAGACATACTTAAAAACACGATAAAAGAAACAATTTCAGATTTGTCTCTTGAGGCGGATGATATTCATTTGGAGCATCCTTCCGATTTCGCGTACGGAGATTATTCCACAAATGTTGCGATGCGGATTGCAAAACAAATCGGAGAAAATCCAAAGGAATTAGCGAGGGAAATTACGGATAAAATAAGAGAAATAAAAATAAAAGAGATTGAAAAAGTGAAAGTCGCGGGTGCTGGATTTATAAATTTTTATTTATCGCGAGAATTTTTTACGCAAAGTATTAAAGAAATTTTGAAAATCGGAGAAAAATGGGGAAGCGGCAATTCTCTAAAAAATCAAAAAATAATCATTGAATACACAGACCCAAATCCGTTTAAGGAATTTCATATCGGGCATTTAATGAGCAATGCGATTGGCGAGTCAATATCGCGTATTATTGAATTCTCCGGTGCGGAAGCTAAGCGCGCTAACTATCAAGGAGATGTTGGACTCCATACGGCAAAAGCAATTTGGGCACTTATGCGCCGTAAACAGCGAGGTTCAACCCCGCTGTTTACGGGGGATGAGGTATTGGGAGTATTGGGAGAAGCGTATGCGGAAGGCGCGAAAGCGTACGATGGAGATGATATAGCCAAGGAAGAAATAAAAAAAATAAATAAAAAAATCTATGATAAAAATGACAATGAGATAAATTCACTTTACGAAAATGGCAGAAAAATTTCTCTTGAACATTTTGAAGAAATTTATAAGAAACTCGGGACAAAATTTGATTATTATTTCTTTGAAAGTGAAACTGGTCCGATTGGAAAAGAACTTGTTAAAAAAAATATCGGAAAAATTTTTGAGGAAAGCAACGGAGCTATAATCTTTAGAGGAGAAAAAGCAGGACTTCATACGAGAGTGTTTGTGAATTCTGAAGGGCTTCCGACATATGAAGCGAAGGATTTGGCGCTGGCAAAAATAAAAAACGAGAGATATGATTATGAAAAATCAATCGTAATAACGGCAAATGAACAGAAAGAATATTATAAAGTGGTTCTTGAAGCAATGAAACAAATATATCCCGAACTTGCGAAAAAGACAAAACACATATCGCACGGAATACTGCGGCTTTCAAGCGGAAAAATGTCATCGCGAACAGGTTTGGTGATAACAAGTGAATCGCTTATTGGGGAAGTAAAAACGAAAGTTTTAGACAAAATGAAGGACGCTGACATTGCGGATAAAGAGGGCGTCGCTGAGCAAATTGCCGTTGGCGCCATAAAATATTCCATATTAAAGCAGTCCGCGGGAAAAGATATTGTTTTTGATTTTGACAAATCTATTTCGTTTGAAGGAGATTCAGGGCCGTATTTACAATACGCGTATGCAAGAGCAAGCTCTGTTCTTGAGAAGGCGCGGCGGCAAAATATTAAATCTGACACAAAAAAAGTGATAGCTGAAACAACAGAACTTGAAAAACTTTTATATAGATTTCCAGAAGTTATTGAACGAGCGAATAATGAGTTTGAACCGCATTATATTACAACATATTTAACAGAGCTTGCAGGAGTATTTAATAGTTTTTACTCAAGAGAAAAAATAGTTGAAGAAAGCGGGAGCTCTCCGTATAAAATAGCTCTTACAGAGGTATTCAAAATAACAATTAAAAATGGTCTTTGGCTTTTGGGAATTAAAGCGCCAGAAAATATGTAATATGAAAAAAGAAGAAAAACAAAAAAGTGAAATTGCGAAAAAGGAGGAAGAAATTCTAAAATTTTGGGAAGATAATAAAATTTTTGAAAAATCTCTAAAGAAAAAAGCGCCAAAAGGCGAGTTTGTATTTTATGATGGACCACCTTTTGCCACAGGATTGCCACATTACGGCAATCTTCTTTCTTCCATCATAAAAGATGTGATCCCGCGCTATAAAACAATGCGCGGGTATAGCGTCAGACGTCGTTTTGGCTGGGACTGCCATGGTCTTCCTATAGAAAATATGATAGAAAAACAGCTTAGTTTAAAAAATAAAAAAGAAATAGAAAAAATCGGCATAAATAATTTTAATAAAGCATGCAGAGCGTCCGTACTCGCATACGCGAATGAATGGAAAAAATTTATAGACAGAATCGGTAGATGGGTGGAATTTGACAATTCTTACAAAACGATGGATGTTTTGTATATGGAGAGCGTGTGGCAAGCTATAAAACAGATTTATAATAAAAATCTATTATATGAAGGAAAAAAAGTTTTAATGTATTGTCCAAGGTGTGAAACCCCTCTTTCTAAAGCCGAAGTCGCAATGGACCATAGTTATAGAAATATTACCGAAGATTCAATAACAGTTAAATTTAAGCTAAAACCAAATCAGAAAATCGGCAATTTTAATACAAATGACCACATCAGTATTCTTGCGTGGACAACGACGCCGTGGACACTGCCGGCTAATTTAGCTTTGGCGGTTGGAGAAGACATTGAATATGTAAAACTTGAAAATAATTTAATTTTAGCAAAAGACAGTCTTAATATAATAAAAGACGATTATAAAATCACTTCCGAATTTAAAGGAAGCACTCTTGTTGGACTTGAATATGAACCTATTTATAATATTACGGAAGCCGACTCATCAAGTAAAAATTCATATTTTATTACAAAAGCCGATTTTGTTAATACAGAAGATGGCACTGGTATAGTTCACATCGCTCCCGCGTATGGAGAAGACGATTACGCCATCGGAGTAAAATATGATTTACCAATAATTCAATTACTTGACCAAAGCGCGCATTTTAACACTCAAGCGCCTGAATTTATCAGAGGACAATATTACAAAAAAGCGTCAAAATTAATTATAGAAGATTTAGAAAATAGAAAAATATTATTTGATAAAAAACCGAATACGCATTCATACCCTCATTGTCACAGATGCGAAGCGCCGCTTATCTACAATACGCTTTCTTCATGGTTTATAAATATACAAAAAATTAAAGACCGCCTGATACAACTTAATGAGAAAATAAACTGGTTTCCAAAAAATCTAAAACATGGCAGATTTCTTAAAATAGTTCAAGGAGCTCCCGATTGGAATATTTCCAGAAATAGATATTGGGCATCACCTTTGCCTATCTGGAAATGTGGAGATTGCGGTAAGTTAGAAGTAATAGGAAGCATTGATGAGCTAAAAAGCAAAGTTAAAAAATCAGAAAACAGATATTTTATAATGCGGCATGGCGAGGCGGAAAACAATATATTGGATATTATAAGTTCCAAAGCTGATAATCCGCATCATCTTACAGAAAAAGGAAAAAAGCAAATTATAGACGCGCTCAAAGACATAAAAGACAAAAATATTAATTTAATTATCACATCTCCTTTTGTCCGAACGCGCGAGACCGCTGAAATAATCGCTGATAAAATTGGAATTAAAAAAGACAAAATAATTATAGAAAAGCAAATTCAAGAAATACAAACGGGAGATTTTAATGGTAAAACAATAGATGAATATCATAAATATTTTAATTCTTTGGAAGAATGCTTCAAAAAAGAATGCCCGGGAGGAGGCGAAAATTATATGGAGATAAAAAATAGAATGGGTAAATTCATCTATGAATTGGAAACAAAATATAAAAATAAAAACATATTGATTGTTACGCATGAAGCTCCGGCAATGCTTCTTTTCTCTGCCGCTTTAGGATATGACGCGCAAAAAACCACCGTGTTTCGCGGAAATAAAAAATATTTTATAGATAATGCTGAAATAAAAAAGCTTGATTTTATTCCGCTTCCTCACAATGAAAATTACGAAATTGATTTGCATTTGCCATATATTGACGAGATTGAACTTATATGCGTCTGCGGCGAAAAATTAAAACGCATTCCAGAAGTGTTAGACGGCTGGTTTGAATCTGCTTCTATGCCTTTTGCGGAATATCATTATCCGTTTGAAAATAAAGAAGAATTTGAAAAGCGTTTCCCCGGAGATTTTATCGCGGAATATATAGCGCAAACAAGAACATGGTTTTATTATATGCATACTATAGCGGCAATACTTTTTGATGACATAAGTTTTAAGAATGTTATTACAACGGGCAATATCTTGGCGGAAGACGGTAGTAAGATGTCCAAATCAAAAGGTAATTATACCGACCCTATTATAAATCTAAATATATATGGAGCAGACGCTTTGCGTTATTATCTTACGACAAGCGTTGTAATGCAGGCTGAAGACATAAAATTCACGAACAATGAGATAAAAGAAGCGCAAAATAAAGTCATTAATTTATTGTTTAACACGGTTAAGTTTTATGATTTGTATAAAGACGGTCGTAATGAGAAGATTAGTTATAAAAACAGTAAAAATATTTTAGACAAATGGATTATCGCCAGAATCAATGAACTTATAAAAGAAATTACTGAAAATCTTGAAGAATATAATATTGTAAAAGCGGGGAGACCTATAAAGGATTTTATTGACGACCTCTCCACATGGTATTTAAGAAGGTCAAGAGATAGATTTAAGGGGAATGAAGAAAAAGATAAACAAAACGCTCTTGCCACCATTCGTTTTGTTCTTTTAGAGCTTTCAAAACTAATGGCGCCTTTTACACCATTTATTGCCGAGTATGTTTATCAAAAAGTCAAAGACGCTGACGGAAAAGAAAGCGTTCACTTGGAAAACTGGATGGAAAAGAGCTCTTATAAACAGGAAATTTTAAATGATATGAAAGAAGTTAGAAAAATTGTTTCATTTGGATTGGAAAACAGAGCAAACGCTGGCATTAAAGTTCGTCAGCCGCTTGCGTCGCTTAAAATCAAAGATGAAAAATTAAAGATGAAAGATAATCTACTTCAATTAATTAAAGACGAAGTTAATGTAAAAGAAATTTTATTTGATAAAAATATTGAGAATGAAGTTGAGTTTAATACAGCGCTTACCAAGGAGCTTGAAGACGAAGGCGCGGCGCGCGAATTTATTCGCGTGCTTCAAAATGCGAGAAAAGAAGCGGGACTTATGCCGCGAGATTTTGTCAATTTAGACATTGAAACCAACCATTCCGGAAAAAATTTTATTGAAAATTTCGCGGAAACAATTAAAACAATTTCTTTCATAAAAGAGATTAATTTTATCGTTGTTTCAGGAGAAGAGATAAAAATCGTTCCTTATCACTTTAAATTTAAAATTGTGAAAAATTAAATTATGCATACTTTATATACCACGGAATGCATTGTTTTGGGAAGTTCAAACTTTAGCGAAGCAAATAAATATATATACTTATTTACAAAAGATATAGGACTTGTGCGGGCGATGGCAAGAAGTGTCAGGGAAGAAAAATCAAAACTTCGTTTTAATTTGCAGGATTTTTCACGCGGCTATGTAACGCTTGTTCGTGGTCGCGAAGTGTGGAGGATAACAGGAGCACTTGAAAAATATTCCGTTTATGAAGAATTTAAATATAATAAGGAGAAATTATTTATAATCGCTCGGATACTTAATCTTTTGCAAAGATTGATTCACGGAGAAGAGAAAAACGAATATTTATTCGTGTCCCTCGTTCACGGATTTGATTTTATCAGATTAAACGCAATAGAGAAAGAAAATGCTAAAAATTTTGAATACCTATCTGTTTTGCGGCTTTTATATTCGCTTGGATATATCGCAAAGAAAGAAGAATTCAGTGAACTTCTTGAATTGACGGAAATAGACGAAGAATTACTTAAAAAAACAGAATCTAAACGAAAACAAATATTATTCGCCATAAATGGTGCGCTGAAAGAAACACATCTTTAAAATTTAAACTTACAATATTACTATGAATTACGAAATGCAAAAATTTAGGTCTTCGGGTCGCAAAACCTCTTTATCTTCTAAATGTTTTTGCTCAAATAGACCGTAAATTTTTGCATTT
>Ga0155943_121_pt1 | contig 11946 bp, 7 predicted proteins | sample RifCSPlowO2_02_FD_107597 | JGI IMG/M metagenome (GOLD analysis project Ga0155943, IMG submission 107597) | Candidatus Campbellbacteria bacterium RIFCSPLOWO2_02_35_12 | reverse complement strand
TTTTCTTTCTGGGTTGCTGGCGTACTCGCCAGTGCGTGGGGCTTTCTCCGAGCGTACGCTTCAGTTTCGCTTCACCACGCATGCGGAGCGTGTGACATCATTTGTTTTGGAAATAGGTGCGAGCTTGGTACAATAGAGATACCAAAACAGAACTCAACGGCTTTTTCAAAGCTGTTGAGTTCTGTTTTGGTGCTCTTGGCAGGAATTGAACCTACATTAGTCCCTTAGGACGGGACTGTTCTATCCGTTGAACTACAAGAGCATTGTTGCGAATAATATTATCAAATAATACACGCAATCGCCATAAACAATCGCGTGTATTTATTTTAAATTATTTTTCAATTAAATTTTATTTATATGCCAAGCGCGCTTAAAATCTTATCTCTGTCAAAACCTATCATCATTTCATTATCTATAAAAATAACGGGAACACCCATTTGTCCGCTTTTCTCTATCATCTCTTTCCGTTTTTCCATATCCTCTGATACATCATAATTTGTATATTCAATCCCCTTTTCCTTAAAAAACTCTTTTGCCATCTGGCAAAAATGACAAGTTGGCGTGCTGTAAATAACTATATTTTTTGCTCCGCCTGATGTCTCTTTTATATTTTCCATATTATTTTTTTATAACCACTATTACATATTGAAATTAATATTTAACAGGGTTTATATCTATTAATTAATTTAATATATTTATTATAACATATGTGTCAAACGCGTAAAATTGTTTCAAAATATTTAAATTCTATTTCTATATGCGAGATAGGAGAATTGAACTCCTGTCTGATGCTTGGGAAGCATCTGTTCTGCCACTAAACTAATCTCGCATTATTAAAATAAATCTTTTAATCTTTGCCAAAAACTTTTTTCCGCGATATTATTTTTTATATTTTCCTCTTCAGGATTATCTATAATTAAAACAACACTTTCACCTTTCTTACCAACTTCAAATTTGCTTCTTATTTCTTCTTCAATGCCTTTCTCCGAGCTTAACCGTTTGATTTCATCACTCAAATCTTTTTCTCTTTTTTTAAACTCGTATAATATATTTTTTTGCTCTATTCTTTTCAATCTTGTATCTCTTTCTTTCTTATACATATCAAATACGCTAAAAGAAAGCTTAATAACAATAAGCGCTAATATTATTAAAGATAGTTTTGAGTAAAGTAATCTCTTAAATTTTCTTTTTTCATGAAAATCCATAATAAATTTGCGGTAAAATATAAATTAAAATTATGAATTAGTTTAACAATTCAAACAAATTATATAAAGTGTTGTCCTTATTTGCAATTTATTATTTTATAGAATATTATAAATGATAGTATGGTATCTTATGTTCTGTGAATTATAAGATTATTTTTTGATATAAGCGATAATTATTATTATATTCACAATACTTAATTTACTATTCATATAATTTATTATATTATGTTATTTCATAAAAAAACTCAAAAAGCTGTCAAATATCTATCAGTAGTGCTCGGTATTTTAATCATAATCAGTATGATAATGCTTTACGCTCCGATACTAAACACCGCGGCATATTGATATTTATCCTTTCATCATCTTAAAAAAAATCTCCTGCGGAATATTTACTTTCCCTCTTTCTTTCATTTTTTTCTTACCTTTTTTCTGCTTTTCACGAAGTTTCATCTTTCTGGTTATATCACCGCCGTAAAGATGTCCCGTAACATCTTTTTTAAGCGCGGAAAGCGTCTTGGAAGAGATTATTCGTCCTAACGCTTTTGCCTGAATCTTAGCGGCAAACATTTGTCTTGGAAGTATTTTATACAGCTTTTCCACGGATATCCGCGCTTCTTCTTCAATACGTTTTTTAGATACGATTTTTGTGAACGCCGGCACCAACTCTTCCGCTACAAGCATATCAAGCCGCGCAACAACCGCATCTCTCATGTCTCCGATTTTATAAGATATTGAAGCGTATCCAGCGGAAATACTTTTTAATTTATCAAAAAAACCGCGCATTAATTCTCTCAAAGGAAGTTGCGAATATATTTTTATTCTTCCTTCACCAAATGTGTCTGAATCTCCCACTTCCGCTTCATGTTCAAACAGAAGCTGAAGTATTGAATTCATATAATTATTTGGCGTAATAATTTCAATGTTAACCCATGGTTCTTTAATTTGTTCTATGTCTCCAAAATCAGGAAAAAGAGATGGTGAATATATTTTCTTGATTTTTCCTCCTTTTAATTTTATATCATATGAAATGCTTGGCGTTGTAACTATTACATCCACTGCAAATTCTCTGTGTAATCGCTCCACAAAAATCTCCATATGAAGCGTGCCTAAAAAACCAATTCTAAATCCTCTTCCCAAAAGCCCTGATAATTCTTCTTCGTATGAGAGAGATGAATCAGAAAGTTGGAGGCGAGAAAGCGCGCGCGAGAGGTCTGTAAAATCATCCTGACTCTCAGGATACACAGATGCCCATACGACAGAACTTGGCTTCATATACCCGCCCAGCGGTTTTACATTACTGCTTGCAAATTGCACGGTGTCGCCGACCGACGCAATACCCGGCTTTTTTATTCCGGTAACAATATAGCCAATCTCTCCTGCTTGAAGCACTTGCTTGGGGACCGCTTCGGGCGAAAATATGCCTATTTCAAGAGATGTAAATTTTTCTTTAGCTGCGGAAAATATAAGTTGGGTGTTTTTAGATACTTTTCCGTCAAAAACACGCGTAAAAACAATAATTCCTTTGTGGTTTGAATATTGAAAATCAAAAATAAGACCTCTGAATTCTTTATCTGACAATAATTCTCTTTTGGGTGACGGAATTTTTTTTATCACTTCTTTTAATAGTTCTTCCACTCCTTCGCCTGTTTTTCCGGAAACTTTAAAAACTTCTTCTTTGGAACATTTTAATATTTTCGCAATCTCATCTCTTGTTTCGTCTACTCTCGCCAAAGGAGAATCAATCTTATTCAAAACAGGAATAATTTTTAACCCTAAATCACGCGCCATAGAAAGAGTTGTGAGTGTTTGTGCCTGCGCGCCTTGCGTTGCGTCCACAAGCAAAATCGCGCCCTCAACAGCTTTAAGAGCCCGCGAAACTTCATAAGAAAAATCTATATGGCCCGGTGTGTCTATAAGATTTAAAATATATTTTTTGTCATTTCCCGCTATTTTATATTCCATTCGCACTGGCTGCATTTTTATAGTGATTCCCCTCTCTCGCTCAAGCTCCATTTGGTCAAGCATTTGCTCTTTCATTTTTCGTTTTTCTACCGTGCCTGTTATTTCAAGCATTCTGTCGGCAAGCGTGGATTTTCCATGGTCAATATGAGCTATGATACTAAAATTTCGTATATTTTCCATATATATATGCTTCTATATTACCACAAAAATATAACTATGACTTTGCTAATTCATTATGAATTACGAAATACAAAAATTTAGGTCCTCGGGTCGCAAAATCTCTTTGTCTTCTAAATGTTTTTGCTCAAATAGACCGTAAATTTTTGCATTTCGTAATTCAAGATAATTCAAAGAATAATCGTAATTTAAGATGAAACAAAAAAGTACAGAGAATCCGCTATCACTAAAAATCTGTACTTTTTTATTAACCTTGAATTACAAAATATTCCGTCGCGGCTTCCTCGCTTATCTACCTTTTCCTTTTTTTGCTTGTGTTACACTGAGATTGTTGTGTACACCAAGGTGATTACAGCGAGGTTGAACTTCGCTGTTGTTTTAAAATCCTTCTTGTTCCGACACGACAATGTCGGCTTTCCAGAATTTAGAATGAAGAGATTTCCATACTTCAGCGGCCTCTTTGTTCCCAAGAAGAATAAGCATAAAAACACCAGTTGCAATACCTACAATTCCGGCAAATAATCCTTGCGAAAAAATACCCCAAAATGTATTTATATTAAATAATTTTTCAAATATAGTTAAAAATTCATAAGCGACAAAACCCATTATTATTGAAGATGAAATACTCTGAAAAAAGGTTTTTGAAAGAATTTGCGAAAATGAATTAAAATCTCTTTGGAGCGCAAGCCACAAAGCAATCGCGTTTAAAAACATAGCAATAGAATATCCCAAAGGAAGCATTAAAACAGATGTGCCTTCTATATCTTCAACTCTTAATAAGACCTCAATAAAATATCGAAATGTGTCATTTGCGGTAAAAAACTTAACTAATATAAAAGAAAAAACAACAGCCAATATTGCCGCAATTACATTAAAAATTAATGGTTTTTTTGTATTGCCCGCCGCGTAATATCCGCGCGCAAAAAGAAGCACGAGCCCCTGCGCGGCAAGTGAAACTACAAAAAGCGCGAGCGAAGCGGCGGTTAAACGGGTGTCAGACCAATCAAATTCTCCGGACCCTAAAATAACTCTTACAATTTGAGCCCGTAAAACTATAAAAAGTATTACGATTGGAAATGACCAAAAAATTATATGCTTTGCCGCCGCGAGCATTTGTTCTAAAAAATATTCTTTCTCTCCGTTTGAAAATAATCTAACAAGTGTCGGGAAGGCGGCGACAGAATATGAAACACCGATTATTGTAAGCGGAACCGATTGAAGATTAAATGAAAAACTAAAAACCGCTATGGAGCCATCCGTCATAACAGATGCCAGTGAAATTAATAATAAAAGAGAAATCTGATGCGCGGAGAGAGCGAGAGTTCTTGGAAGCGACAGAAAAATAACTTTTTTTATATCATTTAATTTCCTGACTATCATTTTAATTGCTATCTTTGGAAAAAATCCTCCTTTTATTATAAATGGCAATTGTATCCCAAGATGAAAAACAGCTCCAAATACCACGCCCATTCCCAAACCTATAAAACCAAAAATTGGATATAAAAAAATTATCCCTGCGATAATTCCAAAATTATAAAAAATCGGACTTAAAGCGTATAATATAAATTTACGATGAACTTGCGTAATACTTGCGAATAAATTTGAAATTCCTAAAAATATCGGCTGAAGCAATAATATTCTGGTGAGTAAAATCAAATCATTAAGATAAACAGAATCAATAAAACCGGGAAAAAATATTTTTACAAACTGCGGCGTCAATACAAAAGTTATAGCGCTTACAAAAACTATTATCAAAAAAAATGCCGAGAAAATCGCGCTTATAAAATCTCTTTCAGCGTTTTTAGAAACAGATGACTTTTCCGTAAGAAAAGGAATAAGAATATATATAGATACCATTGACGCTGTTGAAACAAATATTATGTCGGGTATCTTAAAAGCCGTATAATAAGTATCAAGAATAGCTCCTGCCCCAAAAAAATGTGCGAATAGTCTATCACGCGCGAGAGCGAGAGCCTGAGACAAAAGCGCGAATATTCCCAATAAATACGCCGCTTCATGAAGTCCGTTTATTTCTTTATGTATAAAGTTAAATATTCTTCTGACCATATAAATTTATACGATATAGTATAAAGGTTCTTAATTATTTTTTCCATAATAATAAAACACCGACCTGTTTACCAACCTTGTAAACACGTCTGGATATTTTACGAAATTTTTCGTCTTATATTTTTATTTTTTATTTATTCTCCTTCAATAGGCAAGGTTTTTCTCTTTATTATATCGTCATTAATATCATTTTTGCCAAAAGGGTCTTCGTCTTTTGTTAATTTTTGAATAATAGTTTTAACTTCTTGATTATCAGGATTTAGGTCAGAAACAATTTTGAACTGCTCTATAGCATCTTCCACTCTTCCTGTCTTAAAATAATTTATACCAAGAAAATATCTTGCATTTGAATAATTATTATTAAGAGCCACGGCTCTCTCAAGAGCGGATATTGTTTTCTCGTTATCTTCAACATTAGAATATAAAAGTCCCAATTGGAATAAAAATATCGGATTATTCGGCTCTAAAAATGCCACGGCTTCTGCTGATTTTATTGCGGCTTGAATATCCCCGGATTGCACTTGAATTTGCGATAACAAAAATATCGCTTCAGTATAATCATTTTTTTCATTAAGAGCCAGTGAAATAAATTTTTCTGCTTCTTTCATATTTGCGTTAGGTCGCAATAGCTCAAGACGCGCAAATGCCAGATAAAGCGACGGATTATGCGGATTAAAAGTTATCGCCTTTTCGTATGACTGCTTGGCGTTTTCATACGCGCCCTCCACGCCAAAAGGAACCATAGACCCGTATACTATTCCGAGCATTGACCAATTCTGATAATTTTTATTATCAACTTTTATGGCTTTTTGAACATTGCTTATGGCGCTTCCGAGTAATGTTTGAAATTCTGTTCGTCTCTTATTTATGTCTTCGTTTTCTTGAGATTGAGATAAAAAAATATTTATTCGCGCCAAATCAAGTTCTGACGCAAAACGATAATATCTGTCACTGCTACCGAATTTTATGACATTATTGATTTTTGATTGAGCTTTTTCAAGATTCCCGTCAATATTCGCCGCGATTAACGCTCTTTGAAACAATACTGATGAAATATACTGTCCTCCTATAATATAGAGAGAAACAGCGCTTATAATAAGCAAAACCGAAAGTATAAGCGTTGAGATAAATCCTATTCTCTGATTTGAAACAAATGAAATTTCTTTTTCTATTGGCGCTGTCGGCATATAACGCAGAGACGCTATATACATACCTGTTAAAAGAAAAGCAAAGGTTATAATTACGGCATTTGGCGTATATATTACCGTAAATATCCATAAATATAAACTGCTTAAAAACAATGACAAAGAAAGATAATATGAGGATATATTTTCAATGGAATTGATGATTAATATTCTAAAACCGCTATATAGAAAAATTATAAAGAAAGCAAACCACGCAATACCTCCTAAAAGTCCCGCCGTAATAAATGATGTCGGGACCGCGCCTATTCCGGAATTAAAATCAATATTCCAAAATAGCGTATTATTGATTGATTGCGGTTTAAAGAGCGTCCATTGATTGACAAATGTATTAGGTCCTGAACCAAATAAAATATTTTTATCGTATGTATTTTTCGCTATATCAATTGTGCTCTGCCATGACGGACGCGCTTCAATTTGCGAAGTCTTAAATATGGAAGAAAAATATCCGCCAATCAAAGTTCCTTGTATAATAAATGCGACTGAAATTATCAAAACAATAAGCGATGCCGTTAATGTTTTGTTTGAATGTTGTTGAACTATGATTGTTTGATTATCAAGAGACATATCGTCTCCCGCGGATTTAATCTTATTTCTTGATAAATTATATATAAATAATCCGAGCGCGAATATTCCCAATACAATCCATACGGAGAAGAAATTAATTACCGATAGAAAAAACAAACATAGGGCAAAAATAATATACATAATTATCTTATGTGTTTTATTAAGAGATAGACCCTCCATCGTTATTAGCGATAACATTAAAATAAGACCAAAAAATATACCGAGATCATTCCATTTTCCAATAAGATTTGCCGTTGAATCTATAAATATGCCGAATGATAAAAAATTATCTCCAAAGAGCAAGCGAAGCCCTTGAAACAAAACAAGAAGCAGAAAAGAAAATCCAAAAGTTATATATATGCGAAAAATTGACTCCTTTGTTCTAAAAAGAAGAGGGACAATGGAAAGCATTAGAGCCATTACAGCGAAAAATCCGAATGTATCAATCTCAAAACCTTGTCCGAGTAGCGATTTTCCTATATTCCCTGAAAAAAGCGAAGATATAAAATACGCAAGAGGTATTGTCCATGCGGTCAATATGATAAGATTTCTTGGAAGCGTCAGGACGCCTCTTTTTAATTTAGAAATCAAAAACAAAAAGAATGCGCTAAGTATGCTTATAAAAATCAAAAGTGATTTTGTAAACAAAAATGGCACTGAAATAGACGGGATAAAAAAAATAGGAAGAAGAAACACAACTCCTGTAATTATGTAAAGCGATAAATTTTCTAAAAAAGGTGTTTTGTCTTTGTCTTCTGTGTTTAATGTTGCGTATTCCATAAAATAATTGATTAAAATAAATACTAATAATCTAATTTTGATATATTACCATAAATTACGAGATACAAAAATTTAGGTCCTCGAATCGCAAAACCTCTTTATCTTATATCGTGAATTACGAAACGCAAAAATTTAGGTCCTCGGGTCGCAAAATCTCTTTGTCTTCTAAATGTTTTTGCTCAACCAGACCATAAATTTTTGTATTTCGTAATTCACAGTCTTATAAATATTTTTACTCAAATAGACCGTAAATTTTTGTATTTCGTAATTCAAGAATATTATATCCTATCTATAAAATAAGACACAAATTTTTTAATGAAAAACTCGCGCCTTGCGGCGCGAGTTTTTCATATATTCAGTTCTTATGTCTATAAGCCGAATTCTGTCTAAACGCTAAAAGATAATTTTGAGATAACTCTGAACGTTCTGTGTAGTTATTTATCTGGGCCATCAATCGCTATCAGGCTCAAGCGGCACTTCACGCGCTTCGCGCGCAACACGGCCTTGCATTCAGGTAAGGATTTTGCCGTTTCACTTTTTATGTTACCATAAAAACTCACCCGCCTTCGCATAAAACTTCAGCGGGTGGTTTTATTCTTTCGAATAAAACCGTCTCTGCTCGCACCTCTTTGCCACGGTGATAAATCACCGTGGCAAGACAGGTATTACCTGCTACCCTGCTCTATATTCAAGACATAGAAATGTTCGGACTTTCCTCTAATCACGCTTGGCTAAAACTCTGCGCGACCAGCAACTACCCAACATAAGAACTGTAATATATTATAACATAAGCCGCCAAAACCACAAATATATTTAGGGTAAGTTCAACATATAAATGTGTTTGTATTTAGAATACAGATATTGTGAAAAAATTATCAAAAAAGCTAAAAACAAAGAGTTTAGAGTTTTTAGATTTCACAGACACCCGCGACGCATGCAAGTTCTTTTGAGCCATTTGTTGTATCTCCTTTTTCATAAGTGATAAGTTTTGAGAAATCCACATCTTTTACTCTCGCGACAAGTTCCTCATACTTTTCTTTGCTTATTTCTTCATACGGCGCGAGTTTATAAATATGGTCGGTGTGAGGAAGAAACGAAAGTCCTCCGACATAATCCCAGTTCTCATATAGAAAATTAGCGACGCTTATCCACTCATCTTCTCCTATGTAGATAGTTACCGACGGATTATGTTCAGTAAAATTTATTTTCAGCTTTTTCCATTCATCAAGCATTTCTTTCGCTCCTATATCCTCTCTTACAATGGCGCCCTTTGGAGATTCAACGGGAAAATCCAAAACAAAAGTGGTCGCGCTCTCTTCTCTTTGTCCGACTTCGGGATGATACGGTACACCTTGGTCTTTAAGCATCTGAAATACGGGGTCAGCCGCGGATACCCTCACTCTTCTTATATAATATTTCGCGTATCTTGGGTGCATACCGGACGCGGTATCTAAAAGCTGCGAGGAATTGCCGTGCGGTTTAACGCAAGTGATACATGTGGATTGTTTAATTTTAAATCTTTCCGCATATTTTTTATTTATTTTTATTCCGATATCTTTCAGGTTTTTCAAAATATCCGTATCTCTCACTATATTATTGTCATAATATCCGGTTAAAGACACCCCAAGAAGTCGTTCCTCTTCGCAGTTTTTCTTCCATTCTTTTGACAAATAATTAAAATTAGTCAAAGTTGATTGATATGTGCCCAAAAGAGTCGCTATTTCCATCTTTTTTTCGAGTGTCTCTTTTGTGTCACCCGCGCGAATTACTATGCTCGTAAGATTACAAAATTGTCTTGACTGCAAATAAATTTCGCCGCATGGATTAACACGAATAAGCGCTTTGCTTAAATCATCCCCGTGTATTTTTTTTAAATATTTTAATCTTCTTTTCGGAAGCTGTTTTTCAAACCCTGCGGCATTAAAAATTCCTCTTTCTCCTGACTTGCTTTTAACAAGAGCTGTCCATTCGTCCAAAAATTGCTCCGCGGTCGGCTTTTCCGTATAAACAGCGGAATTATTTGCCATCATTCTCTGTGGTTCTGTTATATAAAATTGTCCTTTTTTTGAATCGCGGATTTCCGTGTCGTCTAAATCAGACAGTGAAATAAGCGCGCTTCTTCTCATACCGCCGGCAACAACGATTTCGCCAATTTTACACACAATATCATGCACATCAATATTTCTAAGCCGTTTTCCCTGTCTCGCGAGTATCTTCTCCTTCGTAAATTCAATAAGGTCAACGAGCGGTTGCGGGCCGGATGACCTACCACCCATAATTTTAAGTTTTGCGCCAGCAGGGCGAATTTGTGAATAATCAAAATCTATATCTTTTCCGGAAAACCATGTCTCAAGCGCTAAAATAAAGGCATCCGCCCATCTTTCTTTGGTGTCGCCAATAATATGAGTTTTAAGTTTCACTCCTCTTTGTCTTTTAATCTGTGGCAGCTGCTGAACATTTTCGGACTCGGCAGAAAAACCAAGCCCTGTGCCGCACATTGATATATACATTATCTCTCCGAAATCTCGCAACCTTGTTGGCGCAATATAAGAACAATTATACGCGCATACATTTGAATAGCGCGCCGCAGGACCCGCTGACCACAAAAGACGCATTGACGGACAAACATCCTGATTTAAGATTGCTTCTCTCGCTTCTTTGTATTCTTTCTCGGTAAGTTTATCTTTCATATTTTCTTTCATAAAATCCATATATCTGTCCACCGTCTCAACCCATGTTTCGCGTCTATTTTCCGCATCATTCCATTTTGAATATGCCGTATAATAAACAAATTCCGACAAAATATTATTTCTTAAATATTTTCTGCTTTCAAGCGCGAGCTTTTTTACTTTATCCGGAACAAAAATTCCTCGTTCTCGAACTTTGGCGCGTCTTTCTCTATAAAGAATATATGCTTTTGCGGTAGCAACATAATCGTTTAAAATAAGCTCTTTTTCCACAGTGTCTTGTATACCTTCAACCGTCGGCAGAAAATTTTTATATTTCTTGGCAATACGCGCCGCATCGCCCGCCACTCTATGCGCCAAAAGCTCCGCTTCTTTTGGAGATCCTTCTCCGCTCGCTATCATTGCTTTGTGAATTGCTTTTACAATTCTTCCAAAATCAAAAGAAACTATCACGCCACCTCTTTTTTGTATTTTAGGAATAAACTGATGATAACTTTTTGTGCCGCTTGATAATTTTTTTGAAGTTTCTTTATCAAGATTGGCGTCTGTTATTTCTTCAATTTTTTTATACTTTGAGACGATTTTTAAAGTATCTGACATATTGTATGAATAAATTAAATTACCTTAAATTAGTAAAGTTACTATCATAATTATACTTAAAAATTTTTAAAAAACTGTGGATAAACTAAAAAATTACATACTAAAAAATAAAAAAATGTTTGTGTAAATACACGCCTGAAAATCGCTATGTTTAGACAAGCTAAATTATTAAAAAATTTGCAAAATTACTTTATCGCCGATTTTAATATTATTAAGTTCGGAAAAACCAGCATTAACTTCTATCACATAGAGCGCTTTTTGAACGGGGTAAAATATTTCGGAATAAGATTTTTGCAATACTTGAGTTTTTATATCAATAATCTGAAGATTTTCATTAATCCATATAATATCAATTGGAAAATTCATATCTTTCATCCACATTCCGTAAAAATCAAGCTTATCAAAAATAAAAAGCATTCCTTGTCCAATCTCAAGAGTAGTTCTCCCTGAAAGTCCTGTCTTTATTTCTTTGACCGAGTCGGCGACATCAACCCACATCGGCATATCATTTATATAAATACCACGAATAGATGTTTTGTCTGTTTTAGGATATTCAAATCTTAAATTTTCTCTTTCCAAGAAAACTATAGTAAATGTCCCGATAATAATGACAATGAGTATAAATTCTATTATTCGTTTTTTACTTAATTTATTATTCATAATATATCATCTGTCGCGATATTTATTTTTTCACGATTA
>Ga0155943_105_pt1 | contig 14525 bp, 16 predicted proteins | sample RifCSPlowO2_02_FD_107597 | JGI IMG/M metagenome (GOLD analysis project Ga0155943, IMG submission 107597) | Candidatus Campbellbacteria bacterium RIFCSPLOWO2_02_35_12 | reverse complement strand
ATTTGATAGTAATCTTTTGACATAAACTTGGAATTATAAATTACTCTTATTTATAATCTTGAATAAGATATATAAAGAGTAACAAATTTAAAAATAAAAATCAAGCATTATTACAGTTAACCTTATGAGGTGACATTCTGATAAGATTGAGGTAACAAAGGTTAATTATCAGAATTTATAAGGGCTAATCCCAAAAACACATTATGGCGAACAAAAATCAAGCACCTGCATATCCCGGTCACCTGTCCAAGGACTGTCCTTGGAAACCCCGTCCAAGGACTGTCCTTGGACGGGTTCTTGGATGGGTTTTCTTGTTGGAAAAGGTATCGTCTTATTATTTCATTCCAAAATCTTCTCCGAGACTTGAGACGGAGCGGTTGAAAGAGCTCACGAAGTTTATTTATCAAGAATATTATTTGAATCCGAGAAGAACTTGGAAATCCTTGGAGGAATATTTACAGTTTTACAATTATGAAAGAATACATTTGGGAAAATATTTGAACGGTATGATTTCAGTGGAAAAATGGCAGAAATACTTATCAACGGTGTCACCATTGAAGGTTAACTAAACAGCATCCCTCCCTATCTCGATATTGACCACTGCTCAACGCTATTGGGAGTTTTTGATTTAATAACTGTGATTTTATTTTATATGCGCAAGTATTAAAAATTAATCGTTTATAATTGTTAAACATCGGATGTTTAATATCGCGATATTTAATATCACGAAAATCATACGATATATCGTATAAAATTATGAAATGAAGAAAGAATAAAAAAATCGGACGATAAATTGTCCGATTTATTTTATATGCGTAATTTATCACGAATTAAATTTTATTTGTCATTTGAATTTGAGCCATCTTTTTTATCTTCGTTTTTCTTTTCTTTGAACTCCGCTTCGCGGACATTTTCTTTTTTATTTTCCGTCTGCGTCTGTTCCCCTCCTTGAGGCTGTTGCGGCTCGGCTTTTGTCATCGCTTCTCCTATTTTTTGCATTTCTTTTGATAATTCTTCGGTCGCGGTTTTAATGGCTTGTGTGTCAGCGCCATCTTTTACTTTTTTAAGTTCATCCATTTTATTCTGAACTCCGTTTTTTATATCTTCGCTAATTTTTCCTTCGGCGTCTTTAAGAGCTTTTTCCGCGGTATAGATAACCTGTTCCGCAAAATTACGCGCTTCTATTGTTTCTTTTTTCTTTATATCCTCGCTTTCATGTATTTGCGCGTCTTTTTTCATTTTTTCAATATCCGCATCCGTCAATCCCGAACTTGCTTCAATCCTGATAGACTGTTCTTTGCCACTTGATTTATCTTTTGCTTTAACATTCAAAATCCCGTTTGCGTCTACATCAAAAGACACTTCTATTTGCGGAATGCCTCTTGGAGACGGCGGAACACCATCCAAGATAAATCTTCCAAGACTTTTATTATCTGTCGCCATTGGTCGTTCGCCCTGCACAATATGTATTTCAACCGATGTCTGATTATCTGCCGCGGTTGAAAAAGTCTGCGATTTTGATGTGGGAATGGTAGAATTTTTTTCAATCAATTTTGTTGCGACAGAGCCAAGTGTTTCAATACCGAGCGAAAGTGGAATAACATCAAGCAAAAGAACATCTTTTACATCACCCTGCATAATTCCCGCCTGAATAGCGGCGCCGAGCGCGACAACTTCGTCAGGATTAATTGATTTATTCGGTTCTTTCCCGAATAAATCTTTCACGGCTTTTGAAATGGCGGGCATTCGCGTCTGTCCACCGACAAGAATTATTTCATTGATATCGCTTATGCTAAACGGGGACGCTTTCATAGCGCGGTTTGTAATCTCTATTGAACGGTCAATAAATTCTTTTGCGAGTTCTTCAAGGGTCGCTCTTGTCATTTTAAGCAATAAATGTTTCGGGCCCGATGAATCCGATGTTATAAAAGGAATATTTATTTCTGTCTCTGTCGTTGATGAAAGTTCGTGCTTTGCTTTTTCCGCCGCCTCATCAAGCCGTTGAAGAGCGAGCGAGTCTATTGTTATATCTATACCATTTTCTTTCTTGAATTCGTTCGCAATCCATTTAATTATTTTTTGGTCAATATCTCTACCCCCCATATGAGAATCTCCGTCTGTTGATTTTACTTCTATGACATCGTCTCCAATCTCAAGAATAGATATGTCAAAAGTGCCTCCGCCAAAATCAAAGACAACCACTTTTTCGTCTTTCTTCTTATTAAAACCGTATGCGAGAGCCGCCGCCGTCGGTTCATTGATAATCCTTTTTACATCAAGACCTGCTATTTTACCAGCATCTTTTGTCGCTTTCCTTTGTGAATCATTAAAATATGCTGGCACAGTAATGACAGCTTCATTTATTTTATAGCCAAGCCTATCTTCCGCGTCATTTTTAAGTTTCTGCAAAATCATAGCGGAAACTTCTTCAGGTCTGTATTCTTTATCTCCAAGTTTTACGAGCACGCCTCCATCAGATGATTTTGAGATATCAAATGGCGCCGTTTTTTCATCTTTTTGGATTTCAGCGTCTTCAAACCTGTGTCCCACATATCGTTTGATACCAAAAATGGTATTTTTTGGATTTGTTACGGCTTGTCTTTTCGCAATCAATCCGACTAATCTCTCTTTTGTTTTTGAGATGGCAACTATGGACGGAGTGGTTCTCACACCTTCCGCGTTTTCTATGATAGTCGGCTCTCCTCCTTCAATAACCGCCATTGCCGAGTTTGTCGTACCTAAATCTATACCTAAAATTTTTGACATAATTTCTATTATAAATTATTTATTAATTTTCTTGTTTATTTTTTTCATATTGACCCACTTTTACTTTTGCCGCGCGAATTACTTTATCATTGAATACGTATCCCTTTCCTATAACATCAACAACTTTATTGGCATCATCTTTTTCAATTACGGCTATGGTCTCCAGAGAATCATGACGAGTCGGGTCAAATTCTTCTCCGAGAGGGTTGAATTGTTTAAGTCCGTGATTTTCCAAAATTCCGAGTAATTGCGAATATATACGCTCTATGCCAATCCTCCAATTTTCATCAACGCTCTCCCAAACTTTTTTATCCGCAAAAGCCATATCAAAATTATCAATCGTGGTAAGCAAATCCAATATTAAGTCTTCTTTTGCAAATAATAAAAGAAGAGCGCGCGATTGTTCTTCTTTCTTTTTATTATTTATAAAATCGGCTTTTGTCCTCTGCCAGCCATCAAGATATTCTTGTTTCTCTTCCACGCATTTTTTAAGTTTTTCTCTAAGTTTTTTTATAATGTCTGCGGAAATTATATCCTCCGCATCTTCATTATTTTCAAAAGCTATATCATCATAGCTTATTTTTTCTTCTTTGTCAATATTTTTTTTATTTGTTTTTTGTTTTTTTTCCATAAATTAGACTATTTTCAAAAAATAAAAGGTAATACGAATTTATTTTTTATCTCTTGCTCCACTGAGAAGCTTTCCTCGCTTTTTTAAGTCCCGGTTTTTTCCTTTCCACTTTTCTTGCGTCACGTTTAAGATACCCTTCTTTTTTTAAGATTCCTCTAAGTTTTCCGTCATAAATAATAAGAGCTCTCGCTATACCAAGAACAATAGCGTCTGATTGCGCTGATACTCCTCCGCCGCTGGTATGAATCGTGATTTTAAACTTTTGCGGAATATTTACCAATTCAAACACTTTTTCTATATTTTTACACAATTCATTTATTTTAAAATAATCGTCAATATCTCTGCCGTTTATCTCAAATGAATATTTATTGGCAAGAAAAATCCTTACTCTCGCAACGGCTGTTTTTCTTCTCCCGACAGCTTCAATATATTGTCCTGTTTTAAGAGCTGTCGTTTTATTCTTTTTTATTTTTTCTAATATTATTTCTTGCATAATATACTTTAAATTATTCTTCTATAATAAGCCGTTTCATCATTTTAGGTCTTAATTTATTGCTTGGAAGCATTCCGTATACAGCCTTTTTTATGACTTCACTATTGCCTTTTCTTAATATAAGTTTCCTCATTTTTTCTTTCCGTAAGCCACCAGGGTATCCCGTATAACGAGTATAAATTTTGCCTGATTTTTTTGCGTCTGTTATTTTAAGTTTTGACGCATTTTTAATAACAACTTCTATGTCAGGAATCTTGTTTTTCGCGTATGACACGCTGTTTTTGCCCATAAGCAAGGACGCCGCTTTTACCGCAATTCTCCCCAATATTTCTCCTTCCACGTTTATTTCTATTTTTTTCATTATACAAATTCTATTATTACCTCTCCTCCAGCGTCTCCTGTCCTTGTTTTGATTTTTGTAATTCTTGTATATCCTCCTTTTCTCTCTTTATATTTCGGAGCAAGCGTGTCAAATAATTTTACGGTCGCTGGTTTGTCTCCACCAAGACGGCTTGATACAATGCGACGCGACGCAAGAGTTCCCGTTTTACTTTTTGAAATAAGTTTTTCAACAAATGAACGAAGTGTTTTTGCTTTTGCCTCCGTTGTTTTTATTTTGCCGTGTAAAATAAAAGAACGCGAAATAGACCTCAAGAGCGCCGTTCTTTGTTTTTTTACACGACCGAATTTTTTATTTTTATTATGATGTCTCATATTTAAAATTTAAAATAAAAATGTAAATCAATAATACAAAACTTATTGTCTTGTATTTTTTATTTAAGCGTTATTCCATAATTTCCAAGCGTCCTCTTTATTTCCTGCAATCCTTTTTTCCCAAGTCCTTCTATTTTTAAAATATCTTCCTCTTTTTTCCTCACAAGTCCTCCTACTGTTCTTATGTTTGCTTTAGTAAGAGCGTTTGTGTTTCGCACCGAAAGGTTAAATGATTCAATTCTTGTTTTTAAAAATTCAGTATCTAATTTTTCTTCGTCTTTTGCTTTTGTTTTCTCGGAAATTTTTCTTTCTTTATCTTTTTCTTTATATTCAGATTTTTTTTCTTCTTCTTTGAAGCCCACTACCGCTTTTAGCTGATTTATCATTATCTCTATTGATTTTTCAAGCGCTTTATGAGCTGTTATTGTTCCGTCTGTTTCAATAACGATTCTTAATCTATTAAAATCGGTTCTGTTTCCAACTCGCATATTTTCAACTTCATAGTTTACCCTTCTTATCGGAGTAAATATGGCATCTAATGAAATTACTCCGATATCAACTTTGTCTTTTTGCAATACATCTTTTGATACATATCCGAGACCTCTTTCAACGGTGATTTCCATTGATAAATTTGTTTTCTTATCGGTTATCTCCGCTATTTGCTGGTTGGGATTTAAAATTTCCAATTGAGACGGCGTTTTCATATCACCGGCTTTTACTATATTCGGACCTTTTACATTAAGAGAAATAATTTGCGGTTCATCTGTTATCATTTGTATTCTTACTTTTTTTAAGTTAAGAAGCATTGTTACGACATCTTCTTTGACACCGTCTAAAACAGAAAATTCATGAGAAACTCCTTCAATCTTAACGGATGTTATAGCCGCGCCGGGCAAAGACGATAAAATAATTCTTCTTAAAGAATTACCTAAAGTGTGTCCGTAACCGGGATATAAACCGTCTATTTCGTATGTGCCCTTGAATTCTTCTTCTGAAACTATTCTCGGCTTTGACGGAAGTGATACATTGTATTCTGACATATTATTATTTAAATTAAATAAATCGTATAAAAATTAATAAAAGTGTTTTTATTATTGTTTTGCGTTTTATATTTTTATTATTTGCTGTAAAATTCCAATACGGAACTTATATCAAATAAAAGTTCTGCCGCGTCTTGCGACGGTTTGTCTTTTATTTCTCCTTCAAGAATTTTCTCGTTAAAAGAAATCCATAACGGTATTTTATAATCTTTTAACTTTTCTTTAATATCCACAAACAGAAAACTGTTTTTACTACCTTCTCTTACTTTTATTTTCATACCTTTTAATACTTTGTATGACGGTATTGTCACTTTTTTTCCGTTTATGGTTATATGTCCATGCGAGACAATTTGACGCGCCATCCGCCTTGATTTCGCGAGACCCAATCTATACACGACATTATCAAGCCGCGATTCAAGATTTTCAATAAGCCGCGCCGATGGCTTTAAATCTTTTCGCAAGGCGGCTTCTTTCACATAATTATATAATTGTTTTTCCACAATGCCGTATGTATATCTGACTTTTTGTTTTTCTATAAGCTGACGACCGAAATCAGACATCTGTTTCGGATGTTTTAAAGAAATTTTTCTTTTTTTTCTTTTTTCTTCGGAAAACACGAATTTTTGCGTCTGACATTTGTCAAACACTGGGCTACCGAGTCTTCTTGAAATTTTATATTTTGGACCTATTCGCATATTATTTAAGTTAATTTATCATATTTAAACTGAATAAAAAATTTGTTAGCTTATTTGTATTTTACTTTTACTTTATTAAACACGGCGCGCTTTCTTCGGCCGCGGACCATTGTGCGGAATCGGGGTTGCGTCTTTTATTGAAGAAACCTGAATTCCTTTGGAAATAAAACCACGGAGAGCCGACTCTCTTCCTCCTCCCACGCCTTTTATCACCACGCTCACTTCTTTTAGACCAATCATTAAAGCTTTTTCTCCAAGAAGCTCTCCGACTTTAGCGGCGGCAAAAGGCGTGCCTTTTTTAGCGCCCTTAAAACCCAAAGAACCGCTTGATGACCACATTACGGAGCCGCCTTTCTTGTCCGAGAGCATAACTTTTGTATTATTATATGTTGCTTGAATATTAAGAATGCCTGAATCTATTTTTTTCTTCGGCGCGCGGGAAAGAGAACGAGATTTTAAACCACTATCAACTTCGCCTCCTGTTTTTTTTATTACTCTTTTTTTACCCATTTTTATATAAATCTAAAATATTTAATTTCTTATTTTATATCTGTAAATAATAAAACTATTTTTTATCCACTTTCTTTCTACCCGACCCCATAGTCTTCTTTGCGCCCTTGAGAGTCCTTGCATTTGTCTTTGTCCTCTGTCCTCTCGCAGGTAGTCGTTTCGTATGTCTTGACCCCCTGTATGATTTAATATCTTTTAATCTTTTTATGTTAAACGCAATCTCTCTTCTTAAGTCGCCTTCAATTTTTCTCTCTTCAACAAGTTTCCTTATAAGATTTTCTTCTTCCGATGATAATTCTGAAGGTCTCTTTCCTCTATTCACTTTCGCGCTGTCTAACAATACTCTCGCGCTTGAAATACCAATGCCGTATACGGCAGTTAATCCATATTCTATTCGCTTATTGTCCGGTATTGTTATTCCTGATATACGCATACTTAAAATTAAAATATAAATCAATAACTGAACCGCATTGAAAACTTAAAACAATAATATAACATCTTGAATTACGAAACGCAAAAATTTATGGTCTGGTTGAGCAAAAACATTTAGAAGACAAAAAGATTTTGCGACCCGAGGACCTAAATTTTTGCGTTTCGTAATTCACAGATAACAGATATGTTTGCTTTTTTGCCGCCACTTTTTTGCGTTTAATATTAACACTATCCCTGCCTCTGTTTATGCCGCGGATTACTGCAAATCACGCAGACTCTGCCTTTTCGTCTTACTGTCTTGCATTTCGCGCATATTTTTTTTACTGACGCTTTTACTTTCATAATTTCTCTTTTATTTAAAGCCGTTTTATTATTCTTCCTTTTCCGCCATAACTGTCAAGAATAACTCTTACTTTATCCCCAACAAGAACTTTAATCCTAAATTTTCGCATCTTTCCTGAAAGATAAGTTATGATTTGCTTATTATTTTCAAGAGTTACTCGAAACAATGCATTTGGTAATGCCTCATCCACCACACCGCTCGCTTCTTCTAATTTTTCTTGTTTATTTTCCATTTAACATCCTTTTTACAGAATTTTTATATAGTATCAAAATTATACGTATAAAGTCAAGTTTTCGCATGCAAATTTGATGCATGGTTCAATTTACCTCTCTTCAAACAACATCAAACTTCCTAATATCTGTGAATTACGAAACGCAAAAATTTATGGTCTGGTTGAGCAAAAACATTTAGAAGACAAAGAGATTTTGCGACCCGAGGACCTAAATTTTTGCGTTTCGTAATTCAAAATAATATTAAACAAAAACTCGCTGTTTGGAAAAAATTAAAAAATTTGACAAAGTTGTATTTTTTAGTATACTTTTAGATAGATTATTTTTTATTTTATTTTTTATTTTTTTTAAGAAAGGAAGTGTTTAATGGCAATAGATACTGATTTATTAAGAAAAAAAATAAGAAAGGTGGAAAAAGAATTTGGAGGCGACTTATCAATAGATAAGGCAAGAACCCTTATAAAAAAGATTCAAAAAAAATATAAGGGTTTACAAAAAAAAAGATTTAAATCTCTTGTTGAAAAAACCGCCAAGAGTCTTCAATTAGCAGAATATAGTTATTGCCGTGTAGCATTTTGCTATTTCGGCAGTCACAAAAAAAAGAAAAAAGGGGAAAGAGAGAAACATCAACGACAGATGTTTTTCAATTTTTATAATCATTAAACTATTTGTAAGTATAATATATGAGGCAGAAATCGCAATCATGATTTCTGCCTTATTTTTTTATTAAAACAAATCTATATGGTTTCTCTGCGCACATTCCGGCATAATCAACACCGATTCTCGGAGTTCTTTTAATTTCGCTGTTTTTTATTTTCACTCCTCTGTCTTCTATCCAAAGTCCGATTTTTTGAGTTGCTTTTTTTTTATTAAAATTTTTGTTTATTTTCAAAAATTTCGTAAGTTTTCCGGGACCATCAATTTTTTCTCCCTTACACTCAATGCCCCGTATCAAAATTGCCGCAGGATAATTTTTCTTACTTGTTACGATATTTAACATATTATACATTCCATACACAAGATAAACATACCAATATCCGGCGTCTCCAAACATTATTTCATTTCTATCTGTCTTTCCTTTGTGTGCGTGAGACGCCCCATCTTCAAATCCGTCATACACTTCTACTTCCGTTATCATTGCGCTAATTTCTTCTTTTTTATTTTTTTTAACAATAAATTTCCCAAGCAATTCTTCCGCGACCTTAAGTGTCTGCCTATTAAAAAATAATTTATTTAATATCGTTCGCATAATTAAATATTGTATAAAAATTAAATATCAATTTTTACTTTGCCAGCAACAATATCCCAAGTTATCCCAAGCAATATCCCAAGCAAGGTTTAGACCACCAAAGTAACTTATACACCTTTAATAAGGCGCGCGCAACCAACTAATTCTTATGAGAAATCTGTCGTTTTTGATACAATAATGATTATCTATTTAAACGAAGGGCGTTTAGCTCAGTGGCAGAGCGTCACATTGACATTGTGAAGGCCGCAGGTTCAATCCCCGCAACGCCCACTATGAATATACTTAGCATAGAAACAAGTTGTGATGAAACGGCAATTAGTATTATTGAAACGAACGATGTTTCCACCGCCGCGCCAAAAGGCGCGGCGGTGGAATTCAAAATTTTAGGAAACGCGCTTCTTTCGCAGATTAAAATCCATAAAAAATATGGTGGTGTATTCCCTACTCTTGCAAAACGAGAACATTCAAAAAATTTAATTCCTATTTTGAAAAAAGTTCTTGAGGAGTCCAATTTTTTGAAACTATCTAAGTCTACCATTTCGACTTTCAACATCCAAATTCTAAATTCTATTTTAGAAAGGGAACCGGAACTTTTGGAGCAATTTCTAAAATTTATACCGACAATTAAGCCCCCGAAGATTGACGCTGTCGCGGTAACCGTTGGTCCTGGACTGGAGCCTGCGCTTTGGGTCGGCATAAATTTCGCAAAAACGCTCGCTCTAATTTGGAAAAAACCGATTGTTCCGATTAATCATATGGAAGGGCACATCGTTTCCGCTCTTTTGAAAAAGAGCGGAAACAAATTTTCAATTTTTAATTTTCAATTTCCAAAGTTTCCAATGATTGCTCTGTTAATATCAGGCGGGCATACTCAATTAGTATTGTCAAAAGAATGGCTAAAATATGAAATCATAGGCGAAACACTTGATGACGCTGTTGGTGAAGCGTTTGACAAAGTTGCGCGAATGCTCGGTCTTTCATACCCAGGCGGACCTGAAATATCAAAACTCGCCCAAAAAGCCCGCGAATATACTTTAATTAGTAAAGAAGTTGCCGATAAGTTGTATAGACTTCCTCGTCCTATGCTCAAGTCGGAAACTTGTGATTTTTCTTTTTCTGGACTTAAAACGGCTGTTCTTTATATGCTCAAGAAAATTCCAAATATTACAGATGAGAAGAAGAAAAAAATCGCTCTTGAATTTGAAGACGCGGTTACCGAAGTCTTAATTTCAAAAACAAAAAAAGTTCTTAAAAGATATGGCGTAAAAACACTTATCATAGGCGGAGGGGTTGCCGCAAACGAGCACATCAAAACTTCATTTGAAAATATGATTAGAAACGAATACCTTAAAATTCGGCTTCATATTCCGACAAAAGAACTCTCAACGGATAATGCGATAATGATAGCAATTGCCGGATATTTCAGATTCTCGCAAAATTCTGAAAAATATAAAAAACAAAATTTTGACAAGATAAGAGCTGACGGAAACCTTTCTTTATAATTTAGTTATTTGATAGTAAAGCCAATACTTAGGAACCGAGTTCCTAAGTATTGGTCGGTAACTTTTTTTATGCCTTAAATAAAAGGTTTCTCTATCCAAAAATCTCTCTGTCCAAGGACAGTCCTTGGATGATTTGTTCTGTCCAAGGACAGTCCTTGGATGATTTGTTCTGTCCAAGGACAGTCCTTGGATGATTTGTTCTGTCCAAGGACAGTCCTTGGATGATTTGTTCTTGGATGATTTTACTTATATTTCGTATACAAAATTACAAAAAAATAGATGTGAGGGGTTATCCACAAATTTTTATAGACAATCTATCAAATTTAAAATATTATAATATAATAAAAAGTTAAAAGTCACAAAGCTAATGAAGTTATAAACTAACATAATTATGCGAAAAAATATCACAAAATTTCTTTTGCTCGTAATAGCGTTCACATTCGCTCTCTCCATCAATTATATATTCGCCGCATGGACAGGACCAATACAGGCGCCCCCGGGAGGAAACACTCCAACACCAGTGCATATAGGAACTACAAATCAAGTTAAAGACGGAGGACTGGGACTAAACGCATTATCCGTGTTTGGAAACGGATATTTTCAGGATAATGTCGGAATAGGGATAGTGAGCCCGCAGGCGAAATTAGATGTGGCAGGGAAAATAAAAGTTGGAGATGATTCCGTATCTCCAACCGCAGGCACAATCCGCTGGACCGGAAGCGACCTTGAAGTATATGACGGAAGCGTCTGGAAATCGCTTACAAGCGGAGACACGACAATAATAACTTCAGATGTTACAGATTGTAATAATTTTGGCGGAAACTGGGTGGACTCGCAAGGAGTGTGTTATTTTCCGGCGGCTGGAGAATGTCCATCTGGCTGGACACAAAAAGAAAGTTATAGTTCTACGCAAGGCAATACATGTGCGGGTAAAAGTTGTTTAGGTACCTATGGGAACGACATTTACGGTACCTCTTGTTCCACAGGTTCTCATTTTAGAACAAATAAAGACAAGGAAGATTGCGCATATATGAGCATTAATGAATTTGAAGCTCAATATGGAAATTGCTCTCCGAAGTTTATTGAGTGCTTAGCCACCCAAACCGAAGTCGGCTGTGTGAAAACGAAGCCGTCGGGAGTAGTCGCGGCGGTTACTATCAATATTGACGCATCAATAACAATGGGACAAATCAGGTCTTTTCAAGCGGTAAACGGCGGGCCAGCAACTCCCTTTAGTGGCATTATGTTCCCGAAAGAGTATCTTGATATGGGTATAGATTTAGTGAGAAACCACGGCGCCCTTGGGCCAACTGATATTGATGTTATTTTTCCCAATTTCAATGCCGACCCTAATGACCCCGGTAATTACAATTTTAAAGGCGCGGATAGATATATTAAAACAATGAAAGACATAGGAGCGGATATATTTTTTAGACTGGGCTATGGTTGGCGTCCCAAAGTTAAATATATACCACTGAAAGAACATGATAAATGGGCGGAGATAGCAAAACATATTGTGATGCACTATAACGGCGGCTGGGCAAATGGATTTAACTATGATATCAAATACTGGGAAGTGTGGAATGAACCAAACAATGATATTGATACATTTTGGAGTGGGACAGACACTGAATTTTATAAACTTTACGAAACTACCGCCAAGAAAATCAAACAATACGACCCTTCATTAAAGATAGGTGGACCTGCTCTTGCTATTGACATCAATAGAGGGACAGGCGGTACTTTTGCAAAAGGTTTTATGGATCATGCAAAATTAACTAACTCTCCACTAGACTTTTTCTCTTTTCATGTGTATCCATATAATCCTGTTCAGCCATCAGAGACGGCTAAAAATGTAAGAAGTTTTTTGAATACAGCCGGTTTCCCAAATTCTGTAGAACTTGTAATGTCAGAATGGAATTTGGATGGATTGTATACGGCCCCGGTCGGTTTGAAACCCCGCAAAGGTATTACGAGAGATCTGACATATTCAGCATTTATGGCATCAAGCTACATACTTATGCAGGATAGTGAAATAAATAAAGCCATATTTTTTAGCGGTGATGAGCATGGGTTTTTAGGTATTTTTGAGCAATCTACATATGCCTGGAAAAAACCCGCTTATGTATTCAAATCCTTTAAGGATATTAAAAACAATACTCCTATTCGTATTAAATCTTCAAGCACTGATACCGAATACGCGGTTCTTGCTGGCATGTCATCTGACAATAAACAAATCTCAATACTAATAAGTAATTTCCAATCTCCAAAAGAAGGATTTAATCTTAATATCAATAATATTCCATTGAGCAATCGACCTGTAAAGTATGAGAGATATGTTTTAGACGAAAACAGGAATTTTGGACTTATAGAATCAGGCAGTTATAATATAAAAGGTTCTTTCGTTACCTCTGAAGACATGGTTTCTCAGTCTGTCCAATTGATAAAACTGTTTTTTTAGTTTTTGGAAAAAGGGGTCAGAGTGATTTTTTTGAAAAATAGTAAATCCTTGCCAAGAGTAAAACACCGAGGTTCAACCTCGGTGTTTTGATGTTTTATCAAAAGTTGAATTTTTTTTCTTGAATATTATAAAGCAAATATATTTTATTCATTTTTAGTCAGCTATTGCGCTATTCAGTAATATATGCTAATATATAAACTGCAAGTAAGGTTAAAACTAATATATAGTATAAAAATGGATACAAAAATAAAAAAAGGTGAATATTTGGATACTTTATTGCGATCTCCCAAGACCATTTTTTCTACCAAAGATGTGGCTTTATTGTGGGGCGGAAAAAACGAGGCAGCTGCTCGAGTCAGGTTAAGTTACTATGTCAGGAAAGGGAAATTGATTCGTGTTCATCGTAGCTTATACGCCAAAGATAAGAACTATGAAAAATTTGAATTAGCCACTAGAATTTACACCCCTTCATACATTAGTTTTGAAACTGTCTTAACTCGAGCAGGAATTAATTTTCAGTATTACAGCAACATCTTTGTCGCGTCATATGTCAACAGAGAGATAGAAATAGATGACCAAAAGTTTACCTTTGCGAGGATGAAAAGTTATGTCTTGTCAAATACTGACGGCATTGACCATAAACAAGGATTTGCTATTGCTACAAAAGAACGCGCCTTTTTAGACAGAATCTATGTGAGTAAAGATTATCATTTTGATAATTTGGATTCATTGGATTGGGACGCGGTCTTTCAAATTTTGCCTATTTATAACAACAAGAGAATGATAAAAAAAGTTAACGAATACTTTAAGCATAATAAGACCAACCAATGAATCGTATGACATTAAATTACTTTATACATAAAAATATACAACTTCAGATTCTTAAAGAGATTTATACTGATACGACAATTGCCCCACTTCTCGGTTTTAAGGGCGGAACCGCGGCTCTTATGTTTTATGATTTAAACCGATTTTCAGTTGACCTTGATTTTGATATCCTCACTTCTGGCGGAGCCGAAGCGTTAGATGAGGATAAGGAAAAAGAGGTATTTGAGAAAATATTAAAGATAGCTAAAGGTTACGGAGAAATAAAAGAGTCGCGAATCAAGCGTTATAACTTGCTTATTATTTTCTCATATAATACTAAGGCTCAAAATATAAAGATTGAAGTAAACCGTAGAGTATTCGGCTCCCGCTATGAAATAAAAAACTTACTCGGTATTTCCATGTTGGTAATGGTCCGCGAAGATATGTTTGCTAATAAGCTTATGGCAATGTATGAACGGGTCGGCAAAACAAGCCGGGATGTTTTTGATGTGTATTTTTTCGCAAAAAGCAATTGGCCGATTAATAAAGAAATTGTGGAAAAAAGAGCGGGTATTTCGTATAAGGAAGCTGTAGAGAAATGCATAGAGTTGTTAGAAAAAATGAACAATCGAAATGTTTTGGATGGACTAGG
>Ga0155943_134_pt1 | contig 19504 bp, 20 predicted proteins | sample RifCSPlowO2_02_FD_107597 | JGI IMG/M metagenome (GOLD analysis project Ga0155943, IMG submission 107597) | Candidatus Campbellbacteria bacterium RIFCSPLOWO2_02_35_12 | reverse complement strand
TGAGCTACCGCGGAATAAATTATTCAAAGAACTTTATAGTATATATATTACTAAAATTTTGGAAAAACACAAAGTTTGTATTATTGATATGCGATTATGATACAATAAATTATATGAAGATTTTATATATATTGTTTTTTATAATAATCATTATTGTTATAATCGGAAGTTTTATAATAGCCGACACCTCTAAGGAGAGGATAGCGAATATTGATAAAAACGCTGAATTAGACGAAAATATTATAAATAATAAAAATTTATCTATGAATACATTAAAATTCACAAGCCAATCTTTTGAGCATAATGGAAAGATACCATCTAAACACACATGCGACGGAGAAAGCATAAGCCCGTCTCTTCAAATAAGCGGAGTTGACCCTAATGCGAAATCGCTCGTCTTAATAATGGACGACCCTGACGCGCCATCAGGAGTATGGGACCATTGGGTAAAATTCAATATTGCGTCTTCAACGACCATAATAGAAGAGGGGACAGAACCACAGGGAGTTTCAGGTATAGGCACATCCGGCAATAGAGATTATTTTGGTCCATGCCCGCCCGACAGGGAACACAGATATTTCTTTAAACTTTATTCTCTTGAAAGAGAGCTTGACCTAAAAGAAGGCGCTTCAAAAAAAGAAGTTGAAATAGCGATGAAAGGACATATTTTACAGCAAACAGAGCTTATTGGATATTATGAAAGAAGTATTTTAAATTTAAATTAACAGAAGAAGTAAGATAAAAAAGTGGGGATATTACCGTTTTTTTTGATAATCTTGCATTATATTTTATCGTTTTATTTTTTTGATTCAGCAAGTTTAGCAAGAACGGTATCAATAAGATTTTTAACTATTGAGAAAGGCTGAGCTCCCGGTATTTCAATTTTCTCATCTCCGACTAACATTATATTGTGCGGAGTGCCACGGCCGTCTGAGGCGATTGCGTCAGTTACAGAGTCCTCAACTTTCTTTTTATTATCTCCGTCATTAAGACATCTTTTAAATTCCACGCCGTCAAGCCCAATCCCCTCGGCAATTTCTGGAAGTTTTTTAGGGTCAAGACCGTTATTTGATGGAGTAATTTCGTAAATTTTATCTATATATTTCCAGAACGCAGTGTTTCCTCCTTGGTCAAAGGCGCATTCGCTTGCCTCGGCTTCTTTTGCCGCTTTTAGATGAAGCTGGGCTATCGGGAAATGTCTGTATATCCAAGCAACTTTTCCATCTTTGCCATATTCATCTATGATCTGATGCATTGTTTCGTGAAATTTTTTGCAATATGGGCATTCCGTGTCGGAATATTCAACGATTATAATATCAGCGTTTGGACTACCGAGAATATGGTCATTTTCCGACAATAGTTTCATATTTTCTGCAAAGTTGACATCTTCTTTTTTCGTTATGTCTACGTCATTTTTTGGCTGGATATCTTCTTTATTAACCATAAATAAAGCTCCGGCGATAACAATCGCGGCGATTATGATTGAAGCCGGCACTAATAGTTTATTATCCATAATTTTAAATTTATTATTAGTTATTAGTAATATTTTTATATTATTACATTATATTTAAAATAATTCAAGCAAATATTTTTATTATTTATAATATTTTCGTCTAATTCAGCGTTTTTATCAATATTCGCTATCCTCTCCTTAGAGGTGTCGGCTATTATAAAACTTCCGATTATAACAATAATGATTATTATAAAAAACAATATATATAAAATCTTCATATAATTTATTGTATCATAATCGCATATCAATAATACAAACTTTGTGTTTTTCCAAAATTTTAGTAATATATATACTATAAAGTTCTTTGAATAATTTATTCCGCGGTGCGTATCTCTTATAATTTAGAATGGCAGAGTATGATTTATTGAAGTATTTTCTTTTTCTTCCCATTTGGAAGTGTCTAATTTTATCTCGCGTATTTCACTTAAATCTTTGTATTTTAACACTCCATTTTTTAGAGCATATTCATAAAGTTCTTTTGTTATTTTCACATCTTCTATACAATATTTTTTGATTTTATCTATTTCTCCATTTTTCCACCACACAACCGCTTCAAGACCGTTACCCGTTTTTTTTCTGCCAAGTGTGCCTTCCGCCACTAAATTAAGTCTTATTCGCCGCCCAAGAGATTTTTTTATTTCTTTCAGAATGTCTAAACTTTTTATGCGTGTTAAATCTCCGGGATAATATTTGTTTAAAATAGGAATATCAAAATGGTCTGAATTGTAGCCGATAAGCATATCGGCTTTTTCCAATATCGGCCAAAGATTAGGAAGTTCTTCCTGAGTATAAGCAAGATAATCACCTGTCTCAGAATCGTACGCGCAGACTACTGATAAATCCAGGAGAGTGGGGTCGGCTTTGCCCACATCTTCAAATATATTTCTTGTTTCAATATCAAAAATGATTTTTTTCATAAATTATAAATTTGTAAAAATATTTTTTGTTTATTAACGCGTCAATATTTCATTCCTTGAGCAAACAGAGAATTAAAATTCAAAGTTTTATAATATCGGCTATTTCATTTTTATTCGCTTCTGTTTCTTCGCCAGTTGCAAGTTTTTTTATTTTGAATTTGTCTGTTTTTTCCTCTTTTTCTCCGATGCAGATTACAAAAGGTATATTTTGTTTATCCGCGGTCTTGATTTGCTCGCCGATTTTTTTATTACTTAAATTTACCGCGATATTCAAATTATTTGAACGGAGTTCTTTTGCTAAATTTTGAGCGTATGGAATATTTTTTGAGTCAAGCGCGCAGAGCATCAGATTTGTTGACGATGTATATTTTGGAATGAGATTTCTTCTTTCAAGAAAGTTTTGTATGGGCGCGTCTCCCATACCAAAACCGACTGCCGGAATTTTCTTCGCGCCAAAAATTTCAAGCAAGTTGTCATAACGGCCACCACCGAAAAGAGAGCGATTGTTTTCAGTATCAGTGTCATACACTTCAAAAACCATTCCGGTATAATAATCAAAACCGCGAGTTAAAAACGGAGAGATTGTTATAGAAATACCAGATTTGGAGAGTTTATTTTTTAATTCTTCCAAATATTTTATCTCTTTATAAGAACTAAACTCTTCAAAATTTTTTTCTTTTAAACTCTTCAAAAGTTTCGCGCTTTTTTCTTTTCCAATAATGTCATTTGTTATTTTTTCAAAATCTTCTTGAGAAATTTTTTCATACTTGTCCATTGTCTTTATAAGAGTGTTTGTATTCTTATCATCTAATTTAAATTCTGTTTTTAAGTATCGCGTCAGTATTCCGATAAAATTTATTTTAATTTCAAAGTCGGTATTTTTAGCGCCGAGCTCTTTAAGGATTTGCTCCGCAAGCGAGATAATTTCCGCATCAGCATCAATTCCATCCGCGCCAAACAGGTCGGCGTTTAACTGCCAATGTTCGCGGACGCGACCGCGCTGAGGTCGTTCATATCTGAAAGCGTTTGGTATAGAATACCAACGAAGAGGGAAAGAAAGTTCCTGCCTTTTTCCCGCAATTATTCTTGCTATGGTTGGAGTCATTTCAGGCCGTAGTGTTACATTTCGTCCTCCGCGGTCTATAAAAGAATATGTTTGCTCTTTTATAAGTTCTTCGCCCGATTTTGCTTCGTATAATTCTGTTGGTTCAAGAATTGACGCGCCGTATTCTACATAACCAAAACTTTCAGTAATTTTTCGCATTTTGCCGAATATATAGTTTTGAATTGCCATATCGGGGGGATAAAAATCGCGCACTCCTTTATACGGCTTTGTTTCAAGTTTTCTTTTGTCTAATTTCTTATTCATCTTTGAATAATAACGAAATTAAAGTCCTGACACAAGTATTATAAGATACTACCAAAATTATTAAGGTCAAGCGAAATAATCAAATAATCAAGTAATCAATGTCCGACTTTTATATTCTTGAAATCATCAAGGTCTCGCCTTGACATTGTGAGACCTTGATAATAGTAATCTTTTAAGAAAATTATTAAAAATAAAAAAACCAGACACAATTTTATGAATGGTCTCGATGAGGGTTTGACTCTCTTTCATTTTGAGAAGGAAGAAAGGAAATTAGAAACTTTTTTATATTTTTATAAATCTGATGATATATTATCCAAAAAAAATGAGTATTTATCTTCGAAGCCAAGTTTCGCGTCTTGGGAAATTTCGTGCAAGTATTAAAATTATAAATTTAATAAAAATTAAAAATTAATTTATCGCGGGAATTTGGTTTCTGTCTTCCAATGCTATGTCACTTTGATGCATTATTATTTCTTTAATTTGTTTTGGATGCCCGATTCCTCTGATTATGAATTCTTGCGATTCGCCGGCGGTTTGCACATGTATATCTCCAAAATCAAGAAATGTTTGAAGTATTCCTTTTATTTCAATCGTAATATCTTGAATTCTTTCCATTCTGAAAGTGGAGATTTCGCGTCTGAAAAATCCTTTTTGTTCTATGTCAATAATTCTTTTATTTGTTATAAACCAGACATCAAGGTAATAATCGGTCCAGATTGTAAAAAGTTTTATCCAAGCTATGAGCGTCCATATTGATATAGCAAAAATTATTATAGGAAGAGTTGGTCTCGCATATATTTTATTATTAAAAAATTCAGTTATTACAGCATTATCAAAAAAATAAAGATACACAATAAAAGGAGCGATGTATAAAATAATCAAACCAAAAATATCTTTGAGTAAAATAAACCAGTGTTTTCTGAGCGTGATTTTAATTTTTTCATCAGGAGATAAATTTATCCCGTTAGAAATAATACCCCGCCGCTTTCGGTACGGATTGTTTGTCCCGTTAGAGGCAGAGGCATGTCGCTTGTTCTGTAGCGAATTGGTATAGGGTGAGTTCTCGCGGACTTTAACGGGGTTTGACAATTTTAATTCTTGCGAGGATTTAAATACTTCGTGAGAATTTCTAATAGGATTTATTATACTCATATTATTTAAATGATTATGGCGGAGATATATATAGCGGCTATAAGAATGAACGAAACCGAAAAATACACAATTATAGCCAGCCATATCGCAAACAAACCACCACCGTATTTAAACCAATGGTATATAAGTATTAAACTATAAATAAAGAAAAACGCGAAGACGGCAAAAAAGACAAACCATATAATATTGTTAGCATTATTTGAGACAATATTATCAATTGATTCAGTAAGTCCGAAAGATTTGAACAAAGTAATAAATTCATTTGCGTTAAAAGACATAAATATATTTTCTCAACAAATAAAAAATTTACACAAATATAAAGTTAAGTGTTTTATCGTCCAAATTGGCAGCCATGAGTTTGATGCGGACTTTGTCGCCTAATGTGAAAGATTGCCCGTCCCTTTCACCCTTTATGCTGTATGTTTTCTTATCAAGAGTATAAAAATCATTGCCGATTTTACTTATATGCACAAGTCCTTCGGCTTTCGTGTTTTCATCTTCCACGAAGATGCCAAAATCCGAAACACCCGTTATGAAGCCGTTAAAGAGCTCGCCTATATGTTCTTTCATATATTCTACTTGTTTGTAGCGAATAGAATCCCTTTCCGCTTGAGCGGCTTCTATTTCTTGTTCCGTGGAAATTACAGACAACTTTTCATATTTTGAAAATTCATTTCGCGGAATTCCTTTTCCCGCAAGATAGCTTTTCATAATTCTATGCGCCATAAGGTCGGGATAACGGCGAATAGGGGATGTGAAATGCGTATAATATTTAAAAGCGAGTCCAAAATGTCCTATATTTTTAGTGGAATATATCGCTTTTGACATTGAACGAATTACTGCGATTTTAATCATATTCTCAACAGACTTGCCTTTTATCTGTTTGAAAAGATTATTTATGTTACGCGTTGTTATACCGCCACTCTCTATATTAAATTCATAGCCGATAGCATTAAGAAATATCTTTAAATTTTCTATTTTTTCGGTATCGGGCGAATTATGAATACGATATATAAATAAAACGTCTTTGGGGTCAGATTTTTTATTCAAATTAAATATATATTCGGCAACCTCTTGATTCGCGAGGAGCATATATTCCTCAACAAGTTTATTTGTGTCATATAGTTTCTTTTTTTCTATACTGAGCGGCTTGCCATTTTCATCAAGAGTAAATTTTACTTCATCATGCTCAAACTCTATTGAACCGTTATCAAAACGTTTTTTGCGGAGAATTTTTGCTATTTTATTTAATAAATCAAGTTCTTCGTAATATTCTCCGCCTTCGGAGTTGATTGTTTTTTGAGCGTCTTCATATGTAAATCGTTTTTTTGAATTTATTATTGTTTCTCCGAACCATCTGTTTTTCACATCACCGTCTTTTGTAAGTTCAAATACCGCGGAATAGGTAAGTTTGTCTTCGCCGGGATTTAAACTTGATACATCATTTGATATCACTTCGGGAAGCATAGGAATAGTTCTGTCAACGAGATATATTGATGTCGCGCGTTTTTGCGCTTCTTTATCTATATCATCTCCTGGAGTTACATAATGCGACACATCGGCAATATGCACGCCGACTTCAACATTTCCATTTTTAAGATTTTTTATAGAAATGGCGTCGTCAAAATCTTTCGCGTCAGGCGGGTCTATTGTCATTGTCATAATGCTTCTGAAGTCCTTTCGTTTTCCGATTTCCGCTTGCAATATATCCCTTTTTTTATTTTCAATCTCTGTCGCCGCTCTTTCAACATAAGACGGAAAGCCGGCTTCAAAACCATGTTCAAGCACTATTGCCTGCATTTCCACATTGTGCTCTCCCTTTTTACCGAGAATTTTAATTATTTTTCCTTCAGGATTTTTTTTAGGGTCGCTCCAGTGAGTAAGTTCGGCAAGTACTTTTATACCATTTTCCACTTTTGAATCGGGAGGAAGCAAGATGTCCACATACATTCTTTTATCGTCGGGCGCGAGAAACAGAAGTCCGTCTTCTTTTTCCACAACGCCGACAAATCGCGTTTTTGCTCGTCCAATAATTTTTACTACTTCTCCGCGAATTCTTTCCCCCTCTATTTTAGGATGAAGAACAATTTCCACCGTATCTTTATTTAATGCCGTATTGGTATAATTATTCGGTATTTCTATATCTTCTTCAAATAAGTCATTTGGCAGGTATCCGACTCCGCGGCTTGTAATTGTTATTTGCCCTATAATATTTGATGTTTTTTCTTTATTTTTTGATTTTTCCATAATTCGCAATAACAAATGTGGTAATAATTATTCAGAGTATATCAAAGATTGATTAAATATTAAAGTATTAGTATGGAGTTATATGATGTGAAAATCATTTTTTATTTTTTTATTTAATTTATCTTGAATTACGAAACACAAAAATTTATGGTCTGGTTGAGCAAAAACATTTAGAAGACAAAGAGATTTTGCGACCCGAGGACCTAAATTTTTGCGTTTCGTAATTTACAGTAATTTAGTTAACAGAACCATAATGTATAAAGTTATTCCCAACCGTAGTACTTGGACATTGAATGTCCAAGCGCAGACGGACGACATGGTAACCGACTTTTTATCTATAACAGATTTTATGTTTAGTTAACCTTCAAGGGTGATACTGTTAATAAGTATTTCTGCCATTTTTCCACCGGAATCATTTCGTTCAAATACTTTTCAAGAGGGATTCTTTCGCAATTATAGAAATGTAAATATTCCTCCAAGGATTTCCAAGTTCTTCTCGGATTCAAATAATATTCTTGATAAATAAACTTCACGAGCTCTTTCAACCGCTCCGTCTCAAGTCTCGGAGAAAATTTTAACTCGTCCAAGGACTGTCCTTGGACGGGTTTATTTATTCCGATGTTGCAGTTGGGAGTAGAATGGGATTAAAATTTGACAAACTGGTTTTTGTATGTATAATACAAAAAGATAATAATTCCCATCCAAGGACAGTCCTTGGATGCAGTCCTTAGATAATCAAGCACAAAGAAAGGAGAAAAACAAATGCCAACAGGATACACAGCTGACCTGAATGACGGGAAGGAAGTGACCTTCAAAGAGTTCGCAATGAAGTGCGCGCAAGCGTTTGATGTTAAGATGAGAAACAAAATCTCTGACACTGACACTGACGCTGATGAGTTTCACCCAACAGGACACAATCTCTATGAGAAGGCTCTTGTAGAGAGGCATCTCGCGGAAATCGAGAGGTGGAGTAATGCCCGAGCGGAGAGAGAGGCTAAAAAGTACTTTGATATCCAAGCTCTCTCGAGAAAGGAGGAGGGCAGCTTGAAGTTTAAGAGAGTCAAAAGAGCATATTTAGCCATGCTCAAAGAGGTGAAAGAGTGGGAACCTCCCACAAAAGACCATAAAAAACTAAAAATATTTATGGTTGAACAGCTTAAAAAAAGCATCGAAGCCGACTGTTCATATGTACCCCGCAGACCTCTACCACTGCGACGACTCTCGGGCAAGTCGTACCGTGCCCAGCTCGTCAAGCGTATGCAAAAAGAAATTGCGTATTACAGTAGGAATCACGTGATCGAGGTACAACTCGCTCGCGAGAAAAGCGAGTGGGCGCGCGCACTCCGACACAGCTTGAACGACTCCAAGTAACAAGGACTGGGCAGACCTACTGCCTCCCGCCATGTCATTACGACCTATAGCGGGTTTTTTATTGACCAAATAAAATTATTTTGTTATTATTTTCTTACGATGTTAAAAATACGATTACAAAGAATCGGACGCAAAAATGACCCTTCATTCAGGGTTGTTTGCGTTGATTCAAAAAAAGGTCCAAAGAGCAATAATAATGTGGAAATACTCGGCTCATACGACCCAAAAAGAAATTACATAGCAATAAACAATGAAAGAACATTAAAAAGAATTTCAAACGGCGCTCATGTGTCCGATACCGTTCATAATCTTCTTATAAAGCGTAGTATTATAAAAGGCAAGAAAATAAATGTTTCTAAAAATAAGAAGAATACAAAAAACGTAGAGTCGGACAAAGAAGAAACTTCCGTGAAGAAAACACAGTCTGAGTCCTCGGAGAAAACACTAATTGAAATAAAATCTGAAAAAATATCTGCGGACAATAAGAAAAAAGACACACAAAACGAAGAAGAAAAATCGCAGAAAGAAGAAACAACCGAACTCCCAAAGTAAAAAATTTTGAAATAAAAGAGAAAAAGAAATCCGAATATATTTTTTTGTTTAACATTATAAAAGCAATGATAAAAATCAAATATTCTTTAATTTTCTTTTTTATTATTTCTTTATTTATTACCGCCCTTACCAGAGGAGTATATGCGGTGGCGCCTTTTGACAAGCCAATCGTCCCTGAATGCGCGAACGGAATATGCGGATACTGCGACCTTATAGCCCTTGTAAACAATATCATTGAATTTCTGATATATTTTTCAGTAATTGTAGCGACATTGATGTTTGTGTATGCCGGTTTTCAGTATCTTACAGCCGGAGGCAAAGAAGAGAAAATCAAAAACGCCCATAAAATATTTACAAATGTTTTTATGGGTTTGGTATTTGTCCTCGCGGCATTTTTGATAGTGGATACTGTTATGAAGACATTTTTACCGGGAGGTGAAACAAAGTTTGGACCCTGGAATGAAATTAAGTGTGGTAATTGACGGGTATTAAAAAATAGCATATAATAAATTTTTATATTTAATTTATACACTTACTATAAATTACGAAATACAAAAAATTACGAAATATAAAAATTTAGGTTTTATAGTCGCAAAACCTCTTTATCTTCTAAATGTTTTTGCTCAAATAAACCGTAAATTTTTGCATTTCGTAATTTAAGATACTTAATAAAACATATGTCACAAGAAAGCTTAATAAAATTAGCATGCTCAAAATGCAAACGTGTCAATTATTGGAGCAGAAAAAACAAAAAAAAAGTTGAACGTAAAATTGAGCTTAAAAAATATTGCAAATGGTGTAAAAAACAAATTACGCATAAAGAATCTAAAAAATAAACAGAGAAATAACATAGGGGTCTGTAGTTTAGTGGTAAAATTTCGGTCTCCAAAACCGAAGTCCCTGGTTCAAGCCCAGGCGGACCCGCAATATTGAAATGCAGTGTAAATATTGCTGGTCTTCCAGCAAGCCAACCGCGCGCTATAAAAAATAAACTGCTTTATTTTTTATCCGATTTTTGCGAAGCAAAAAATTTTCATTGTTGAGCAAAGCAAAACAGAAAATAGGGTCTGGGCTCGAAACGCGCAACAATGTCGCTCTGCGACAGGTGAGCGGGGGTCGAAATTGTTATAGAAGCATGGAAGTCAGACTTCCATAAATCCTAGGCTATTTTTGCTATCGCTGAAATAAGATACACATTTTTATAAAGAATCATCAAGGTCTGACCTTGATATATTATTATCTTAAATTACGAAATGCAAAAATTTACGGTCTATTTGAGCAAAAACATTTAGAAGATGAAGAGGTTTTGCGATTCAAGGACCTAAATTTTTGCATTTCGTAATTCATAGTTATTTAAAAAGTTTGTAATTTCTATTTCTATTTTTTTAACTTGATTCGGATTAAACCATTTAATTCTTGCGTCTCTCTTAAACCATCTCATTTGTCTTTTTGCAAAATGCCATATTTCTGTTTCTAATTCATCCAACATTTCTTTCTTTTTTATTTTACCCTGCAAATAGCGCGCGATAAAACGATACTCAAGTCCGAATGATTCAAGTCGTTTCCAAGAGATATTTTTAGCGTGTAGTTTTTTAACTTCCGATATCATACCTTTCCGAATTCGCGACATAAGTCTTTTATGAATATTGTTTTTTAATTTTTTATCAGGAAGTTTTAGTCCTATTTGAAGAGCTTCATATTCGGAATTTGTTTTTAATTTTGGCGTTTTACCAAGCACTTTTGCTATTTCAATGGCTCGTATAAGCCGTCTTGGATTGTCTTTTTCAATTTTTTTAGCGCGATTTTTATCTAATTTTTTAAGCATTGAAAATAATTTTTTTGCCGATTTTTTTTCAAGTTCTTTGCGGAGTTTATTATTCGGCTCAACTTTCGGCAATACAAGACCATCAACTATCGTTTGAATATAAAAACCGCTCCCGCCAACTATAAAAGGAATTTTTCCTGTTTTATAAATTTTGATAATTTTATTATCCGCGAGTTTTTTATATTTCGCCGCGGAAAATTGCCGCTTCGGACTTGCGACATCAAGTAAATAATGAAATACTCCGCGCATTTCTTTTTTTGTAATTTTACCACTTCCTATGTCAAACCCTTTATATACCTGTCGCGAGTCTGCGGAAATAATCTCACCACCTAATTTTTTAGCGATTCGCGCCGCTAAATCACTTTTACCAGTCGCTGTTTGTCCAAGGATTATGATTATTTTTATTTTTTTCTTCTTCATGTTAAAATATATTATTATAAGTTTTAATTTATACTCGCTGTTTAGTTTTGCTTAGCTTAATAATTTTCCGCAGTTAAACGGCAAGTTTATCATCATAATATGTCAAAAAAAGAAAATAATTGCGAATTTTGTGATAATTTATATTTTAACGATATGGTTAAAGTGGGTAAAAAAGTACCGGATATATCTTTCAAAGTATTTTATAAAAACAATGAAAAAGAAATAAAAATTTCTGATTTCAAAGGAAAGTGGCTTATATTTTTCTTTTATCCCGCTGATTTTACTTTTGTATGCCCGACAGAACTTGAAGAAATGGAAGGTTTGTATAAAGAGTTTAAAAAAGAGGGAGCGGAAATCGTATCGGTAAGCACTGATACCGTCTATACGCACAAAGCGTGGCACAATACTTCAAAAGCGGTTGGGAAGATAGAATTTCCAATGGCGTCTGACGCAAACCACCGTCTTTCAGAAATGTTCGGTGTTCTTATGGAAGAGGAAGGCCTCGCGCTTCGCGGGAGCTTTATCATTGACCCTGACGGAACGCTTCAGATTGCAGAAATAAACAATAATGATGTCGGAAGAAATGCCAAAGAACTTTTGAGAAAATTACAGGCGTCAAAATTTGTTCGTGAACATAGTGGCAGAGTATGTCCCGCAAGCTGGAATCCCGGAGACGACACGCTTGAACCAGGGCTTAATTTAGTCGGGAAAATTTAATATAAAAAATTAACATATGCCCAAAAAGGTCGTGCCCGCCGAACTTAGAAACCGAGTTTCTAAGTTTAATATATTGCTAAATTTTTTTGTCTTTGATAAATTGCTTTTCGTAATTTTTATCAAGAATAAATTAAAATTTCATATGATTAAAAAATTTTCTTCCCCTAAAATACGAAACCGTCAATTCGTTTTTACCCCAAAAATTGAATACAAATTAGTCGCGAAGCGTTGCGAGGCGAACCCTTCAAACTTGCAATTTCCTATGTGGTGCCCGAGGAGAGAATCGGCTACCACTCGTAAATATTTTGATTCGCTCCGTTCTCAAAATACAAACGAGCCTCAGCCCCCGCTCGGCGGCTCGCCTCCTTTCGTTTCGGAGTTTCGGAGTCGGCTTCACGTCGCCTTGTTTCGATTCTCTTCATCGGTTGCAAAAATATAGTTGCCCAATGCTCCGCATTGTTCTCATTATTTTGTGCCCGAGGAGAGAATCGAACTCTCATGGGTTACCCCACGCGATTTTGAGTCGCGCGCGTCTACCAATTCCGCCACCCGGGCAAAGACAATAAATATAATAATACTTAATTTTTTGTATAAATCAATTTATGTTATTGCATGCAAAAATTTTTGCCGAGTTTATTTTATATGATACAATAATTATAAAATATGACACAGAGATTCCACAATGATTCAATATATTGGGTTGAGCTTGAAAAAATACAGCCAAACCCTTATCAGCCGCGGCGCGAATTTAATCCCGTAAAATTACAGGATTTAGCCGATTCTATTCGCCAATATGGAGTGCTTCAGCCACTTGTGGTAACGCGGAAAGAATATCAGACGGATGACGGAGGTTTATCCGTGAATTATGAATTAATTGCAGGTGAAAGACGATTAAGGGCATCTTATCTTGCGGGTATCAACCAAGTTCCTGTGATTATAAAAACAATGGAAGATGACGGTAGAGTAAAACTTGAAATTGCCATTATAGAAAATATTCAAAGAGAAGATTTAAATCCAATGGACAGAGCCTTCGCTTTTTCTCGTCTTGTGAATGAATTTAATTTTAAGCATATTGAAGTCGCGCAGAAAGTGGGAAAAAGCAGAGAATATGTTTCAAACACAATACGACTTCTTTCTCTCCCCGAAGAAATACAGAAAGCTGTTTCTGAAGGCGGGATAACGGAAGGTCATGCAAGGCCACTAATGATGCTTGTGGGTAAGCCGGAAGAGCAAACAACTCTTTTTAAAGAGATAGTAATAAAGAAACTCACAGTACGGGAAGCAGAGGCTATTTCAAGAAGAATTGCCGTAGATAGGATAAGAAAACATTCGCGAAATTTTGACCCTGAAATAATAGAGCTTGAAAATAAACTTACCGAAACATTAGGAGCGAGAGTGCAAATAGAAAAAAAAGAGATAGGCGGAAAAGTTACAATAGATTTTTTTTCAGATGAAGATTTGCGCGGAATTTTTGATATTTTAAACAAAAAAGACGCTGAAAACCCGGTTCTTCTTCAAACACCTGAATCCAAAGAGGAAATAATAGACGACAGGTCCAAAGAAGAAAAAGAAACAATAGATACAGACGAGGATTTGTATTCAATAAAAAATTTTTCAATATAATTTTTTATCTGATTTTTGCGGAAGAGCTTGTTGTTTTATGTTCTATTATCTTGAATTACGAAACACAAAAATTTATGGTCTATTTGAGCAAAAACATTTAGAAGACAAAGAGATTTTGCGATTCGCGGACCTAAATTTTTGCGTTTCGTAATTTACAGTCTATTATAGCGTTTCGTATATTTCTACGCGCAGTGGATGTTTTAGACATATCAATCCATTTAGCGGTGGGACTGCTCGTTTTTTTTATTTGTATCTCAACAATATCTCCATTTTTAAGTTTTGTATTAAGCGTTACAAATTTATCATTGACTTTTACTCCGGATATATGATTTCCGATATCAGAATGCACGGCATACGCGAAATCAATCGGGCTTGAATCAATAGGCAAGTCTATGACATCGCCTTTAGGAGTAAAAACAAAAACTCTGTAATTAAAAAAATCAGTTTTTAAGTCATCAAGAAATTCTTTTGACTTCGGAATACTTTTCTGTTCCTCCGCTATTTGTTTAATCCATCTCGGAATATTTTCCGTTAAGTAAGGAAGTTTGTAGGCCAATTTTTTATTTTTACTTAAAATTTTTTTATTATCTTTTTTACTGTTAACAATTTCATTTCTGAAATCTTTTATGCGATTAGCTATTCTTGAAGAAAGCAGTTTTCTTATCCACGATTGATTGGATTCGTTTTTTTTATTTTTTTCAAAACTTTTTTTATAAGAAAGATGAGAAGCAATACCGTATTCTGCTTCTTGATGCATTTCTTCCGTACGAATTTGTATTTCTATCAAGCCGCCGTCGCCTGTAAAAATCGTAGTATGTAGACTTTTGTATCCGTTTGGACGGGGAACAGCGATATAATCTTTGATTTTTCCCGGAAGCGGTCTCCAAACGCTATGAATAATTCCGAGAGTTTTGTAACAGTCGTCTATGGTCGGTACAATAATTCTAAGAGCCGATATGTCCCTTACTCTGTCAATATTTTTATCTTTTCTTTCTAATTTTTGATATAAACTGTAAAGCCGTTTCATTCTATAGTCCGTCTTAAAATTTATTATATTATTTTTTACAAGCTCTTTCTTTATAGATTTGTTTATTTTTATAAGTTTTTTTATTTTCTCTTTATTTTTTTGTTTACGCAATTGCAGTATTTCCGTATATTTATCAGGATAAACATACGGAAAAGCAAGGTCTTCAAGCTCTCCTTTTATTTGTCCCATACCGAGTCTGTCCGCGATTTGCGCGTATATTTCAAGTGTCTCAATGGCGTTTCTTTGTTGGCTTTCTTTATTATTGTATTTGAGCGTTCGCATATTATGCAGACGGTCGGAAAGTTTTATGATAAGCACGCGAATATCTTGAGATGTTACGACAAAAAGTTTGCGCAAACTTTCTGCGTGTTTTTTTACTCCGCGATAGTGAAGCATTCCAAGTTCCGTTACGCCTTGCACGAGATTAGTGATTTCACTGCCAAATTTTTCTTCCAATTCTTTTTCTGTAATACCGACATCTTCAATAGTATCGTGTAAAAGTCCGGCCGATATTGTCTTTGCCCCCATACCGAGTCCGGCAAGAATTTTTGCGACCTCATATAGATGGAGCATATACGGTTCCCCGGAATTTCTCTTATGATTGATGTGTGCGTGCTCGGCAAATTGATAAGCCGCTGTTACGAGTTTTTTGTCTTCCTCTGATACCGTGGACATTAGGTTTAATATATCTCGGATATTCATAAAAGTATTTTATTCTTTTAATTGTTTATTGCAATATTATCTAATTCACGCGAATTAGACAATAGAAAAATATTAGATTACTGTGAATTACGAAACGCAAAAATTTATGGTCTGGTTGAGCAAAAACATTTAGAAGACAAAGAAATTTTGCGACCCGAGGACCTAAATTTTTGCGTTTCGTAATTCACGATAGATTATATATAAGTCTGACCTATATATATACGGTTCCAGCCCTATTTCTCCGTATTTTCTGTATTCAGCCAGCCATCGTTCCAAACTCCTTTGGCTATGTGGACATACTTTAACCGCGTCCTTAATCTTTATCTCTTTGTTTGCTATCCGGTAACACCCACCTTAACTTCTCTTCTTTAATTGTTTTTAGTATATTTATACACATATACATCTCTATCTTTGCAAAAGATAAAAATGAGACTCACCGCACCCTGTTTTTTTAAATTTTCTTCAAAACCCCATACAAACATCTTGTTTGTATGGGGTTTTTATTTTTTTTTCAATTTATGCGGATTGTGGTTTGGGCAGGTTTTGTCGGAGCATCTCTCCGGTATTGTCTTTGTGCCTTCCATCGTAAGCGATTTGCACAGCGAGCAGAGATTGCCTGTCGGTCTTGCTTTAATGGCGTATTTGCATTTTGGATAATTTGAACAACTATAGAAAATTCCAAACTTGCCTCGTCTTTCCGACATATCGCCGTCTTTGCATACGGGACATACTATACCCGTGCGCGCTCTTGCTTCTTCCTCAGGACTTGTTTTTATAAATTTACATTTGGGATAATTATTGCAGGAAATAAATCTGCCGAATCTGCCGTCGCGTTCCACAAGCTTTCCATTTTTGCATTTAGGGCAATTTTCTCCTGTTTCTTTTGGTCCTTCAAGTTCTTTTCCGTCAATTGTTCTTCCGCCGTTACAGTTCGGGAATAGCGAACAACTTAAAAATTTTCCGGTCTTTCCCAGTTTTATGATCATATTAGCATTGCATTTCGGACATCTGAATTCTTCAGGCGCATCGCCTAAATTTGTGATTTTCTCCGTGTCTTTTTTTGAGTTTACATCTTTTATAAACGGTTTGTAGAAATCAGAAAGCGTTTTGACATATTCTCGTTTGCCGTCCGCTATTTCATCAAGCTCATTTTCCATCTCCGCGGTGAAAGAGTCGCTTATGTATTTTTCAAAATGATTTTCAAGAAATGAACTTACCACATCTCCCGTGTCTGTCGGAAAAAGCGTTTTACCTTCTTTCTTTACATAACCGCGAATGGCAAGCGTGCGCATAATAGACGCGTAAGTGGAAGGCCTGCCTATTCCTCTTTTTTCAAGTTCTTTAATAAGCCCGGCTTCGGTGTATCTGAAAGGTGGTTGAGTTTGTTTTGCTTCCGAGCGTATTTCAGCGAGTTTTAATGTTTCGCCAATGGTTGCTTTTGGAAGCTCTATATCTTCGCCATGCGCGGCAGAGTCTGCTTTTAACCATCCGTCAAAAAGCGTTTGAGAGCCGTTTACAGTGAAATCAGGTATTTTTTCTTCTCCATCCACATTCGCAACCATTTTCATTTTTAAGAGCTTTGCGTCCGTCATTTGCGAGCTGACCGTTCTTTGCCAAATCAGATGATAAAGTTTTTTCTGCTCTTCCACCGCGCCTGCGTATTCTCTCAATATATTAGAAGGCCGTATCGCTTCATGCGCTTCTTGCGCCAGTTTGCTTTTTTTAGCAAATACGCGCGGCTGATAATATTCTTTTCCGTATTTATCATTTATCACTTTTGTTATTTGTCCAAGCGCTTGTTTGCTCATAGTAGTACTGTCCGTGCGCATATAAGTAATGTGTCCCGCTTCATAAAGTTTTTGCGCTACACTCATAGTTTTTGACGGAGCAAAACCAAGCCGCGAGCTTGCTGTCTGCTGAAGAGTGGAAGTTATAAAGGGAGCTCTCGGCGCCCGTTTCATTTCATTTTCTTTTATATTTATCACGCTCCATTTCCCGGACTTTCCAATGTCTATAATTCTTTGCGCTTCTTTCTCTTCTCTCGGTTCTTTGGAGCAGGTGAGAGTAAATTGCAGGTCAGCTTTATTCTTAACATCGGCCTTTATAGTCCAAAAATTTTCAGGTTTGAAATTTCTGATTTCTCGTTCACGCTCCATTATTATACGAAGAGCGGGGGACTGCACTCTGCCCGCGGAGAGTCCGTAACGGACTTTTTTCCAAATAAGTCCAGAGAGATCGTATCCGACAAGACGGTCAAGCACGCGTCGCGCCTCTTGAGCTTCGCGGAGTTTATCATCAATTTTTCTTGGATGTTTAATGGCTTCCTGCACAGCGTCTTTCGTGATTTCATTAAACACAATCCTTTTCGGGTCTTTCAAATTTATAACTTCTTTTAAGTGCCAAGCGATTGCTTCGCCTTCGCGGTCAGGGTCGGTCGCGAGAAGCACCTCGCTTGCTTTTTTGGCTTTGGATTTTATATCATTTATTACTTTTTCTTTGCCTTTGCTAATTTCATAATGAGGAATAAAACCCCCTTCAATATCAATAGCTTTTTTATTATTTTTCGGCAAGTCGCGAATATGCCCCACACTTGAAGTTACGACAAAATTTTCCGTTTGGTTCGGAATATCATTTAAATATTTTGTGATTGTCTTTGCTTTCGCGGGCGATTCAACGATTAAAAGTTTCATATTATTCTTGAATTACGAAATGCAAAAATTTACGGTCTATTTGAGCAAAAACATTTAGAAGATAAAGAGGTTTTGCGACCCGAAGACCTAAATTTTTGCATTTCGTAATTCATAGACATTATTACAATTCAAAATACACTATGAAATTTATTTAGTCAATTTTTCAAATGCTAATTTTACCGCTTCAATATCATCAGAGAACATCACGATTTCATTTTTATCCGCAATACCGTTTGTTTTTTCAGACGGTTTTAACTCGCGAATGTTACGAATTTCATTTTTTGAAATCAATCTTAAACTCCCGCCTGTTTGTTTATTTATTTTTATTTTATCCAAATCAATCTTTGTAAGTATAAGTCCGAAGTTGACGACAGATATTTTATCATTTTTTATTCTGTTTACTTCAATAAGTTTATTTTTATTTAGTTCAATGATTTTCGCGAATTTTGCGCCAAGTTCTTCTTTTGTTTCGCGCAGGAGAGCTTCTATTTCATTTTCCTTTTTATTTATACCGCCGTGAACAGTGAGCTGGCTCGCGTTTTTGTATGTTTCAGGTTTATTTTTTTCAGTATTAAAGCCGCCACGCATCTGGAGCGCGGCTGTAAAACATTTTTCTTTATCTTTGAATATTATTATGAGCCCTATTGTTTTTTTGGTTTTTTTCATATCATTTTTGAATTTAAGATATTCGTATTTCACCCATTCGTTCTTTTATAATTCCTTTTATTTCCATTGCTGAGAGTATGACATTTGTTTCTTGAATAGGTAAAGAAAGCCGCGTTATAAGCTCGTCGCGCGACATAGGCGTCTTTAAAATTTCCACAATTTTCTTTTCTTTTTCTGATAGATTTTCAAACAATATATTTTGCCGAGAATTATCATCTTTGAAATTAAGACCAAGCGCTTCCAATATATCATTACTTTTTGTTATAGGTGTCGCGCCAAGCCGCAAGAGCATATGGGGACCATAAGCCGTTGCGGAAAAAATTGAAGACCTGTACAACAACGCTCCCTGCGGCTATCACTCACTGGACAAGGACGGCACCATCCTCATGATCAACGAGACCGAACTTGCGTGGCTGGGCTATGCGCGGGATGAGGTGATCGGAAAAATGAAGTTGACGGATTTGCTTACGCCCGAGAGCAGGCAGACCTTTCATGAAACTTTCCCGCAATTCATGAAGCTGGGATTTATCCATGATATTGAGCTCGAACTGATCCGCAAGGATGGCACGGTGTTGAGCGGACTTATAAGTGCGACGGCCATTTATGACCCGGACGGCAATTTCGTGATGAGCCGCTCAACATTGGCCGATATCACCGGGCTCAAACGGGTGGAGCAGCAACTGCGCGACCTTACCGCACATATCCAGTCTGTG
>Ga0155943_106_pt1 | contig 20423 bp, 28 predicted proteins | sample RifCSPlowO2_02_FD_107597 | JGI IMG/M metagenome (GOLD analysis project Ga0155943, IMG submission 107597) | Candidatus Campbellbacteria bacterium RIFCSPLOWO2_02_35_12 | reverse complement strand
ACCGATAAATGCTTAAATCTTTTTCTTTTTGTCATACGCTTGATATTTTACCAAGCGTTGCATTTATATGTTGAACTTACCGTATAATTATTTGCATTTTTTTAGCTTTATAGTAAACTGTCTATTACTTGCGAGAGCGAGTTTTTTTATAAAAAAGTATAATTTAAGGTAATAGAAAATTATGCCAACAATTAATCAATTGGTAAAAAAGAAAAGAAAAAAAATTTACGCGAAACTAAAGACAGTGGCTTTGGCGCGCAGTTTTAATACTTTAAAAAATAAACCCACATTTTACTCTTCACCGTTCAAAAGAGGGGTATGTATTAAGGTGATGACAAAAACACCAAAGAAACCAAACTCGGCTATAAGAAAAGTGGCAAGAGTTCGTCTAACAAACGGTATTGAAGTTACGGCTTATATTCCCGGAGTCGGACACAATTTACAAGAACACTCCGTAGTACTTTTGCGAGGCGGGCGAGTAAAAGACATTGGTTTGCGATATACCATAGTGCGAGGCAAACTTGACGCAGGCGGAGTTGAAAATAGAAAAAGAGGAAGAAGCGCGTATGGCGCCAAAAAGCCGAAATAAACATAAGAGTATAAAATTACAAATAAAAAAATTTAAAAATAAATTTACTGTCTATAATTTATAAAGAATAATGAGAAGAAAAATAAAAAAAAGAAAAGAAGTCGCAAAAGATTCAATACACGGGTCTGTTAAAGTTGCCAAATTTATCAATTATATAATGAAAGACGGTAAGAAAAACACGGCGCGCAGGGTTGTTCACGGGGCTCTTGATGAGATAAAAAAAAGAGAAAAAAAAGACGCTCCAGCTGTTCTTTTTGAAACAGCGCTTGATAATGTCGGACCCGCTATAGAAGTGCGCTCAAGGAGGGTTGGCGGCGCCAATTATCAAGTTCCAAGAGAAGTGAGGCAGGAAAGGCGGCTTTTTCTTGCTATGAGATGGATTATTAGCGCCGCAGAGACAAAAAAAGGCTCTCCAATGTATAAACGACTTGCTGACGAACTTATTTTGGCAAGCAAAAATGAAGGAGATGCCGTTAAGAAGAAAGAGAATGTCCACAAAATGGCGGAAGCCAATAAAGCGTTTGCTCATTTTGCATGGTAGATTTTTCTGATACAAAAAATAAAAGATAAAACAAAAAACGCAAAAATTAAAAACACGCTAACTATATTATTTTGAATTTTGTATTGTTGATTTGTATTTTTTAATTTTAATTTATTCATATATTTATGGGAAGAGATTATCCTTTGGAAAAGATAAGAAATATCGGAATTATTGCTCATATTGACGCCGGAAAAACCACGACAACGGAAAGGGTGCTTTTTTATACGGGCGTGTCGCATAAAATAGGAGAGGTTCATAAAGGGGAAGCGATAATGGATTGGATGGAGCAGGAAAAAGAACGCGGTATTACTATTACATCCGCCGCGACAACCGCTTTTTGGACGCCAACATACACGGAAGATAAAATCGATAAATCAAAATCTTTCCAATTTAATATTATTGATACTCCCGGGCATGTTGATTTTACAGCCGAAGTGGAACGGTCTCTAAAAGTTCTTGATGGAGGCGTGGTTGTTTTTGACGGAGTTGCGGGGGTAGAGCCGCAGTCGGAAACGGTATGGAGGCAGGCGGATAAATATAAAGTTCCGAGAATTTGTTTCATAAATAAAATAGACAGAACGGGCGCGGATTTTGAAAGGTCATTTCAGACAATATTGGAGCGGCTTACGAAAAATGCCGTCAGAATGCAGATTCCGATTGGACAAGAAGATAAATTTAAAGGCATCATTGACCTTTTAGAAATGAAAGCTTTTTATTTTGAAGGCAATATGGGCATTGAAATCAGAGTTGAAGACGCGCCCGAGAATTTAAAAGCCGACGCTAAAAAACTGCGGGACGAACTTATTGAAAAAATTGTTGAAAATAATGAAGCGCTGATGAATGATTATTTGGAAGGTAAAGAAATTTCAGTTGATGAGCTCAAAAAAGTTATAAGAAAAGCGGTTATTGCAAATCAGCTTGTGCCCGTATTTACAGGCTCGTCTCTTAAGAACAAAGGAGTTCAGCTTATACTTGACGCCATTGTTGATTATCTGCCGTCGCCTATTGATATTCCGCAGGTTAAGGGGATTAATCCGAAGACAAAAGAAGAAATTGAGAGGAAGGCTTCGGACAATGAACCATTTACCGCGCTTGCGTTTAAACTCCAGAGTGATCCGTTTGTCGGTCAGCTTACATACTTTCGCGTGTATTCAGGCGCGCTTGAAGCTGGTTCGTATGTTTATAATTCATCAACAGAAGAGAAAGAGAGAATAGGGAGAATCTTGCGAATACACGCGAATTCGCGGGAGGAAGTAAAGAAGGTTTATGCCGGAGAAATCGCCGCCGCAGTGGGACTTAAAAATACCAAAACATCGGACACTCTTTGTGATGAAGCAAACCGCATAATTCTTGAAAAAATTGAGTTTCCGGAACCTGTTGTTAATCTTCGTATTGAGCCAAAAACGAAAGCTGACCAGGAAAAGATGGGTATTGCGCTAAAAAAACTCTCCGATGAGGACCCGACATTTAAGGTGAGCGCCGATCCGGAGACAATGGAAACGATAATTTCCGGAATGGGGGAACTTCATTTGGATATTATAGTTGAAAGAATGAAACGGGAATTTTCTGTTGGAGCAAATGTCGGCAAACCGCAGGTCGCTTACAAAGAAACAATCCAAAAAGAATCCGAAGCTGAAGTTAAATATATCAAACAATCTGGAGGTCGCGGTCAATATGGTCATGTCAATATCAGAATCAAGCCACTTAAACCGCTTAAAGAAGGCGTAAAAATTGCCAAGAACACTAAAAGAGAAGAAGGGTTTGAATTCATTAATAATATTAAAGGAGGCGTTATTCCTCAAGAATTTATACCTGCGGTTGAGAAAGGTGTAAAAGAAGGAATGGAAAGAGGTGTTATTGCCGGATATAAACTCGTTGATATTTCAGCGGAGCTTTTTGACGGGTCTTACCATGATGTTGACTCTTCAGAAATCGCTTTCAAAATTGCCGCTTCGCAGGCGCTTCAAGAAGCCGCAAAAAAAGCCGCCCCGGCGCTTCTTGAGCCGATAATGAAAGTTGAAGTGGTTACTCCGGAGAAGTTTATGGGAGACATAAATGGAAATTTAAGTTCAAAACGCGGCCAGATTGAAAGTACGGAAGACAGAGGTATGCTTAAAGTTATAAACGCAAAAGTTCCGTTGTCTGAAATGTTCGGCTATACCACAGCTCTTCGTTCAATGACGGAAGGACGCGCTTCTTCCACTATGGAGTTTGACCACTACGAAATTGTTCCCGCTAATGTTGCGAAAGAAATAGTAGAAGCAAGAAAATAAAAATAAAGACAATAAAAACGATAAAAAAGTATTATAGACCGCGAAAAGTTGCAATTATTTTCTTACTTTGTTATTATATTTAATATATTGTTTAGAGTGTTATTTTATAAATATTCTAAATTATTATCATATTTAAGAGAAAATTAATCGCTTATTTATCAGGTCATTTATTATTAATCTTAATTATTTATTAGTATTAGTTTAATAAGCGGATAAGCTTAAAAACTAAAAACTAAAAGCTAAAAATATGGCAGAAGTATTTGATAGAACAAAGCCGCATGTAAATGTAGGCACAATCGGTCATGTTGACCATGGAAAAACCACATTAACCGCCGCAATTTTGCATGTTCTTAATCTTGCCGGGAAAACGGTAAGGTTAAGAAAAGTTGAAGAAATTGACAGCGCGCCTGAAGAGAGAGCGCGTGGTATTACGATAGCTCTTTCTCATAATGAATACGCGACAGACGCGCGTCACTACGCGCACATAGACGCGCCGGGACATGCTGATTATATTAAAAATATGATTACAGGAGCCGCGCAGATGGACGGCGCTATACTGGTAGTCGCGGCTTCCGATGGCGTTATGCCTCAAACAAGAGAGCATATTTTGCTTGCAAAGCAGGTTGGCGTGCCGAAAATAATCGTATTTCTTAATAAAGTTGACCAAGTTGACGACAAAGACCTTATTGACCTCGTTGAGGAAGAAGTTCGCGAACTTCTTACAAAATATGAATTTGACGGAGAGAAAGCCCCGGTAATTCGGGGCTCGGGACTCAAAGCTCTTGAAGCGACGTCGGTTGACGATGAATGGGCAAAGAAAATTTTAGAATTGACGAATGCTTTAGACGAATATATACCAATTCCCGCGCGAGATATAGAAAAACCATTTCTAATGCCCATTGAAGATATTTTCTCAATTGAAGGTCGCGGAGCTGTTGTAACGGGCAGAATAGAGAGAGGTATTATAAAGGTAAGCGAAGAAGTTGAAATTGTCGGAATTAAAGAGACGGTAAAAACAATCGTTATCGGTATTGAAATGTTTAACAAATCGCTTGACGAAGGTATAGCAGGAGATAATGCTGGTATTCTTCTTCGGGGTATCAAAAAAGAAGATATTCATAGAGGTCAGGTTTTGGCAAAGACAGGCTCTATAACACCTCATACGGAGTTTGAAGCGGAAGCGTATATTCTTACAAAAGAAGAGGGGGGACGGCACACACCTTTCTTCACAGGATACAAGCCGCAGTTTTACATCAGAACAACCGATGTTACGGGGGAAGCGACACTGCCTGAAGGAACGGAGATGGTTATGCCAGGTGATACGACAAAATTTAAAGTAAAACTTGTTTCCCCGATTGCTCTTGAAGAACAACAGAGATTTGCAATTAGAGAAGGAGGAAAAACAGTCGGTGCGGGTGTTGTAACAAAAATAATAGCATAGAACGATTTGCGCCATTTAGCTTTTTTAGAATAATGAAGTTTCTTAAAATAAGCTAATTAAAATAATTTATGACAGCGACAACTAAAACAGCTAAAACTAAAATCGTAAAGCAGACAAAAAAAAAGAAAGAAATAGTAAAGAAAATATCAAAGAAAGACGAAACGCAAAAACTTAGAATCCGTGTCCGCGCTTATGAGCATAAGATTTTAGACAATTCCATAAAACAAATTATAGACACAATACTTCGTTTTGACGCGGTTATAGTCGGACCAATACCGCTTCCGACTGAGATTAAAAAATACACGGTAAATCGCGCGCCGTTTATTTACAAAGATGCGCGCGAGCAGTTTGAAATGAGAGTTCACAAGAGAGTTATAGATATAATAAATCCATCGCCAAAAGTTATTGAGGCGCTTACAAATATGAATTTGCCATCAGGCGTCAATATTGATGTAAAAATGGTTTAATCAATAAAAATAAAAAGCCCCGCTCGAAAGAGAAGTGGGGCTTTTTTGTATTGTTTATGCGCGTCCCACTTGTCAAAGGTCTCGCTTTGACAGAGGACGATGCTCAATATATGTACAGGTCTGATCTGTGCATACGATTACATACGATATAGTATGATTTTATCTTGTATGCATATTTATATTTTACGCAAAATTGCCGTATTTGCATTTTAGCGGGTATTATAGTATGGTATAAATATTATCTGAAGGCGTTTGCCTTCTATTTTATTGAAAATAGTATTTACGCAAATTATTTAATATGCAAATTATGAAATTTATTATCGGAAAAAAACAAAATATGACTCAAATTTTTGATAATAAGGGCAAAGTTCATCCGGCAACTATACTTAATATATTACCCGCTGTTGTTACGCAGGTAAAGAATAAAGAAAAAGACGGATATGAAGCAATACAAGTCGGCTATGGAGAGAAGAGAGAAAAAAACATAAACAAAGCCCAAAAAGGACATTCTAAAAAACTCGGCAATTTTGAAGGATTTAAAGAATTTAAGAATGGTAAAGACGAGTATAAAACAGGAGATAAGATTGATGTCTCGGTATTCGCGGAAGGAGACAAAATTAAAATCACGGCTATTTCAAAAGGAAAAGGGTTTCAGGGTGTTGTTAAACGACACGGCTTTCATGGCGGGAGGAGAACTCATGGACAAAAACACTCGGAAAGAGAGCCCGGTTCAATCGGAGCGACAGGTCCGCAAAGAGTTTTTAAGGGCACGAGGATGGGCGGCAGAATGGGGAGCGACAGAATAACCGTAAAAGGACTTAAAATTATACAAATAGATAAAGAAAACAATCAAATAGCTGTAAACGGTCCTGTGCCGGGGAGAAGAGGGACAATCGTTGAAATTCAAAATGCAAATTAAGAATTAAAATAATAAAAAGAGAATCAATGCGATAAATTTTCTCATAATTCAAAATTTATATTTTATTATTTAAAAAAATTATGGAATCAAAAATCTACAATCAAGAAGGAAAAGAAACAGGGAAAATAATCTTACCCGAAAGTATTTTTGATTTGCCTTGGAATAATAATCTTGTCCATCAGGTTGTAGTGTCTATGCAGGCAAACGCAAGAAAACCAATCGCTCACAGCAAAGACAGAAGCGATGTTCGTGGCGGAGGCAGAAAACCATGGAAACAAAAAGGAACCGGACAAGCCCGCCATGGCTCAATTCGTTCTCCCCTTTGGCGCGGAGGAGGTATTACTTTTGGTCCAAGAAACGATAAAGATTACGGCAAAAAGATTAATAAAAAGATGAAAACAAAAACACTTTTTACGGTATTGTCGCGAAAACTTAAAGACAATGAAATAATTTTTATAGACCGCTTTATTTTTACAGAACCAAAAACTTCGGAAGCAAAAAAGACGATATCGTCTCTTTCCAATATCGCGGGATTTGAAAAATTAGCGACAAAAAGAAAAAACACAGCGCTCTTTTTGTTGGGAGAAAAAGACAGAAATACTGAAAAAAGTTTTAGAAATTTTAGTAATATGTCTGTAGGCGAGGCGCGCAATATGGACCCGTTGAAAATTTTAACATATAAATATTTAATAATTTCTGACCCCGATAACACAATTAAGTTTTTGAAAAATAAATCAGACAAATTAAATAAGATTAATAAATTAAATACGGCTGATAAATCAGATAAACAAAAGAAAAAGAAAATCGGCAAAATTAAAAAAGACAAATAGATTTTATTAAATTTTTATATATTAGATAAATCAAAATGGCATTATTTAGTTTAAAAAAGAAAAAAATTGTTTCTAAAAAATCTGAAAAAACCACTGAAGAAACAAAAAAGACGGCATTGCCCGCGAAAAAAATTGCCGTTAAAAATCAGGAACTCTCTATAAAACCGCAAAATAAAGAAAACGATATGTTTTTTTCTGTTTTAATACAGTCAAGAATTACCGAGAAAGCGACAAATGAAAAAGAAAAAGGAGTTTATGTGTTTGAAGTAAAACAAAACACCACAAAGAAAGAAATAAGAAATTCCATAAAACATTTTTATAGCGTAGAACCAATTAAGATAAATATTGTAAAAATTCCACGAAAAAAAATTTTCTCGCGAACGAGAGGGCATAAAGGTATTCGACCGGGAGGAAAAAAAGCTTATGTTTATTTAAAAAAAGGAGATAAAATTGAAATAATATAATTTTGGAAGGATAAGTTAACAGTATAAAGAAAATAATCAAATTACTATGAATTACAAGATGCAAAAATTTAGGTCCTCGGGTCGCAAAACCCCTTTATCTTCTAAATGTTTTTGCTCAAATAGACCGTAAATTTTTGCATTTCGTAATTCAAGAAAATTAAATAAATTAAATTATGAAAAAATATAAACCAACAACACCTGGCAGACGCGGAATGACAGGAATCTCATATAGAAATATTCTTACGGCGTCAAAACCGCATAAAGCTCTAACTCGCGGCGTCAATAGGTCTGTCGGAAGAAATAATGCAGGAAGAATCACCGTCCGCCATAAAGGAGGCGGTCACAAAAGAGTGTGGCGCGAGATAAGTTTTAGATATGATAAATTAGACATTGAAGCGACCGTAAAAACTATTGAATATGACCCAAACAGAACAGGGTTTATAGCCCTTGTTTCTTATAAAGATGGAGAAAAGAGATATTTATTATTGCCAAAATCCGTAAAAGTCGGAGATAAGATAATAGCATCAGAGGATGCTGTGATTAAGGTTGGCAATAGTTTGCCCCTTAAGAAAATACCTGTCGGCGCATTTGTGTATAATGTAGAACTAAAACCAGAAAGCGGGGCAAAACTTGCTCGTTCAGCCGGAAATTACGCGGAAGTCATCGCAAATGATGACGGTTTTGTTCATCTTAAAATGCCGTCATCGGAAATAAGAAAAGTCAGTGAAAAAGCATGGGCGTCCATAGGAGAGGTGAGCAATGACGAACATCGTTTGGTAAATATCGGAAAAGCCGGCCGCGCGCGTTGGATGGGGAGACGGCCTACGGTGCGCGGCTCCGCTATGAATCCGGTTGACCATCCGCATGGCGGCGGAGAGGGTCGAGCAGGACGCGGACGCAGACGCGCCGTTTCTATGTGGGGCAAGCCGACCGGGAAAGGTCAAAAGACGCGAACGCCTAAAAAATACTCAAATAGATTTATTATTAAAAGAAGAAAAGTCGGGAAGAAGAGATAGAATTATATAAACCTTAAATTACTTAGATTTATAATAATATTTCAAATTATGTCAAAATTGTATTTATAATTTGCAAAATATCATGTTTATGACTATTAGACAGAACGCCAAACATTTTTAGCATTTCTAAAAATACTTTAATATTATTTTCTGTTATTTCAAAATAAGCAATTTCTTTTGTTTTGGCAGTTCGTCCAATTAAATTAGTTTTCGCTTTCAGTTTTGTAACTGGAAAACATAAATATAACATCGGTTGTGTGCCGACTGCATATTGTTTTTCGGTAATTTTTATTTCAGTAACTATTTCGTATCCATTAAACTTGTGAATCAAAAGCGGATATTTAACCTGAGTATATTCAAACTCAAATCCATTTATATTTTTTGCTATTGGGTGGCTACGATCAATTTGTAACTCAGGATTATTGTTAATTACCTATCAATCTGTCCACCTCCCAAGTCGGGAGGTTATCTTGCGATTCTTCAAGATGTTTATCTGTTAACAATAACAGTTCGGCTTTTTCTAAAGCCTCTTTTTTATTTCCTGCTTCAATTACTGGAAATGCAACGGTTGTGATAAATTTAGCTCTTATGTCGTATTTTTTCATTTTATTCTTTTTATTTTTACTAAACTTTCATCAAACAAATTTTTAAATTCATCTACTGAAGAAAGATATTTTTTATGTCTTTTAACAAATAACTGATTGCATGACCATATTTCGTTAATATTCCCATCATTATAAATTGAATAAAGATGATATATATCAACAATATCATTAATTTTTGTATTTCCTAAAAATGATGATTTAATATCAGATTGTATTTTCAAAAAAAATTCTTCCAGAGGAGTATTATTATCAATCACTTTAATATCAAATTTCAGTTCTTTAATAAATGGTGGATTTACCCAATATGACTGTATTTCTTTGCAATTTATGGAGACAACCCCATTATTTATTTGTAAAGAAGACATATATTTGTCTTTTTTTCTTAATAAATTTTCTTTTATTATGATAAAAAAATCACTACAATTTTTAATATCATAAAGTCTCTTGTCAATTATAACATCAGACCATCTCAATGTTTCCTCTCTCCCATACCAATTCTCACATAAAGATTTAATGAAAATGACTGATAAAATTTTTGTATCCCGAGTGTTGATAATACTGGCAGTTTTTATAGCCTTTTCCAAGCTCTTAATAGCGTTCTCAAAACTTGTTGTTATTTGTTGACTTGCTTCTTTAATAGAATAGAGATCAGTAAAAAATTGAATGTCGTTTTTTTGAATAACGATTTTTAAATTCTGCTGAAGAGGAGAAGTTCTAGGAGTGACTTCTAACAGCGGCATTATGCTAGATGTTTCTAACGCAATTTTCATAATTTTGTAAAATTACCTAATTTTTTTATATTAAAATCGATTTTATCTTGAACAGAAACATCTTTTATGGAATTACGGATTATTGAAGTTGTGTCGTTGTAAGAAGGGTTACCCATAGCGATAAGTTTTTCATCATTATTAATCGCTAAATTTTTTCTGCAAACATCCATAAGTGAATTTTGACAGGTAAAATATACATCATTGATTCTTTTTTTTGCTTCGGAAACAGCTTTTTCGTCAATATCGGCGCCGACTAATCTTTTTACAATATTTTTTTTTGTTAAAAATGAACCGTAGCCACAAGACGAATCTAAAATTGCAAAGTCTTTAATGTTTACAATATTTTTTTTCAAAATAGAATAGGCCAAATCAACAATGGTCTCCGGCGTATAATAAGAGCCTAGATTGACAGTGTTTATGTAATTTAGGTGTTTTTGGTCTTTGCTCATAATTTTATTTTATTATATCAGTTTTTTCTGATACTGATGAGTTTACAAAATTTGACAATATGCTTATATTTGATAGTATTTTATAAAGCCCTGAGGGAGGGCTTATTAATTTGAAAAAACAATGAGCAGGTCGCTAAAAAAAGGACCATATATTGATGAAAAACTCCTCAAAAAAATAGAGGGAAAAAAGCCCGAAGATATTAAGGGTTCTATTAAAATGTGGGCGCGCAGAAGCCAGATTTCGCCGGAGATGGTTGGTTTTACATTCGGTGTTCATAATGGCAAAGAGCATCTAAACGTGCTTGTCTCTGAAGAAATGGTAGGACATCGTTTCGGAGAATTTTCTCATACGAAAAAATTTTTGCGGCATGGAGGTAAGATGCAGAAAGAATTAGAACAGAAAAAGAAAGAAGCTGAAATTACCGCCGCAAAATCAGCCAAAGAAACCGCAGATGATAAGAAATAAATAAGAAATACATCCAATAGCATCTCATTTTTTTGTTTTTACTCCGCAAAATAATCTTTTCCAAAGTTAATATATACATAAATTATGAAAGCATATCTCAAAAATTACAGACAGTCGCCGCGTAAAGTTCGCCTTGCGGCCGATCTTATTAGAGGCAAAAAAGTGGACAAAGCTCTCGCGCTTCTTTCTTTTACGCAAAAACGAGCGGCAAATCCTGTTAAAAAACTTCTTGAATCCGCGCTTGCAAACGCTAAGAAAAATTCGGGGATAGAAAAAGAAAATTTAACCGTAAAAGACATACAAATCAACAAAGGAATTGTATTTAAAAGATCTCAGCCAAGAGCTCGCGGAAGAGCGTTTCCAATAAGAAAAAGAACAAGTAATATTTTAATTGTTCTTTCGGAACAGGTGAAGACGCAAAACGACGGCAAAAAACTAAAAGCATAATTTTATTTTATTATTATTTATCGTTTAACTTTCAACTTTTAACTCTCAATACAATGACACATACAGTACATCCATACGCGCATAGATTAGGAATTTTAAGAGACTGGAAGTCTCGGTGGTTTTCCGCAGACCCGAAAAAATATCGCGAATTTATAAAATGTGATACATTTATTCGCGAATATCTTCAAAAAAGATTAAGAGGGTTTTATGTAAGCGATGTTGAAATAGAAAGAGGAGAAAAAAGATTAAAAATAATCGTAAAAACATCGCGTCCAGGTCTTATAATAGGAAGAAGCGGAGAGGGCGCTGTAAAGTTAAAAAACGATATAGTAAAAATTATTTCAAAACATCTTCCGCAAGACAATTCGGAGATAAAACTTGACATTGAAGAAATAAAGTCTCCCGAATCAAACGCCGCTGTTGTAAGCCAAATGGTGGCGGAAGCGCTTGAAAAAAGGATGACATTTAGGCGGGTTTTAAAACAAACACTTGAAAAAGTAATGGCAAATCGCGATGTGCTTGGCGCGCGCATAGCGATATCAGGACGGCTCGGAGGCGCCGAAATGTCAAGAAAAGAACAAATTAAAAAGGGTCGTATTCCTCTGCAGACATTTCGCGCAGATATTGATTTTGCCCGTGAAAAAGCGTATCTTCCGTATGGCGTAATCGGTATTAAAGTGTGGATATATAAAGGAGACATTTTTTCTAATTCTCAGAAAAAATAATATTTAAATATTTAAAAATTTAATAAAATCAATATGTTATTTCCTAAAAAAGTAAAACATAGAAAATGGCAAACCAGACGAAGAAATTTAAAAAAAATCAGATGTGCTACCCGTGGCAATAAACTTTCTTTTGGCGCATATGGACTTAAATCAATGACATATGTGAGAATAAAATCAAATCAAATTGAGGCGGCAAGGAAGGTTATCAGTAAAGCAATGGGCAAGACAGGAAGAATATGGATACGAGTTTTTCCTGATCGTCCATATACGGCAAAGCCTGCGGAAGTCGGAATGGGAAAAGGTAAAGGAGATTTGCAAGGGTATCAGTTTGAAGTTCTTCCGGGCCGTATTTTGTTTGAAATTGACGGAGTTTCGGAAGAAGTCGCGAAAGAAGCGCTGCGAAAAGCTGGCGCGAAACTACCTCTTATTGCTAAGATATTAAGTCGACGATAAAATTAGAATTTATATTTAAATATTTATGGATTTAAAAAATAAGACAGAAAAAGAATTAATCGTTTTAATTAACAAAGACCGAGGAAAATTGCGAAATTTTAAATTTGGCATTGCAGGAAGCAAGATTAGAAATGTGAAGGAAGGGAGAAATATAAGAAAAGACATAGCGCGGATTTTAACCGAAATTAACATTCGTCAAAAAAATAAATAAAACAATAAATCAAAAATTATGAATATTAAATTAACAGAAAAAAAAGACATAATAAAAAAACATAAATTATTAAGTGGTATTGTGATGTCGGATAAAATGAAAGACACGGTTGTTGTCGCAGTAAGCAGATATAAAAAGCACAAAAAATACGGAAAATTTATAAACAAAGTAAAAAGATATAAAGCGCACGATAAAGGCAATATGCATAAAGTCGGAGATAAAGTTCAAATTGAACAGACGAGGCCGATATCCAAAGATAAAACCTTCAAAATTATTAATTAGAATTTTAATAAAACAATATGATTCAGCCGCGAACATTGGTAAAAATAACGGACAATTCAGGCGCGAAAATTGGACGCGTTTTTAAGGTGCTTGGAGGTTCAAAAAGACGATACGCCCGCATAGGCGATATTGTTACACTTTCCGTGCAAAGCGCAGAGCCGAGAAAACAAGTTAAGAAAAAAGATGTTTTGCGCGCAGTGGTTGTGCGTCAGAAAAAACCTTTTAGAAGAAAAGACGGCTCTTATATTTCATTTGATGAAAACGCCGTAGTGATTATAGAAAAGGAGAAAAAAGAGCCGATAGCGGGAAGGGTTTTTGGTCCAATACCGAGAGAAATAGCCGAACTTGGTTTTCAGAAAATAATATCGCTTGCGCAGGAAGTGGTTTAAGTAAAAGTGAATAAATACTTCGGCGCGAAAATGAGAAAATACTAAATTTTTTAAAATATAAAATAAATATTATGAAAATAAAAAAAGACGACATCGTAAAAATAATAACGGGAAAAGATAAAGGTAAAACCGGGAAAGTTTTACGCGCTTTTCCCGGCATTTCTCAAATAATCGTAGAAGGAGTAAACATTAAGAAAAAACATCAAAAACCCGCAAAAAATAATCAAAAAGGTCAGATTTTGGACAAAACAATGCCTATACATATATCAAATGCAATGATTCTTGATCCAAAAAGCAAAACCCCCACCCGTATAGGCAAGAAAATTATAGACGGTAAATATGTGAGAGTCGCCAAAAAGAGCGGAGTGATAATATAATAAATCAATATGATTCACACAAAAGAAAAACAAAATAATATATTTGATTCACTAAAAAATATTTTTAATTATACAAATGTAATGCAAGTGCCAAGAATTAAAAAAATGGCAATTTCAATAGGGGTCGGTTCAACCAAAGACAAAGAAAAAATAAAAATTATACAGGATCGTCTTTCAAAAATTACAGGACAGAAGGCGGCATCTCGCATGGCAAAAAAATCAATTGCGACATTTAAGTCTCGACAAGGCGATATTATTGGTTATCAAATAACACTAAGAGGACAGAGAATGTATGATTTTTTGGACAGACTTATTCATATCGCAATTCCAAGAATGAGAGATTTCAGAGGACTTGATATAAAATCAATTGATGAAATGGGTAATTTAACTATTGGCATAAAAGAACATACCATATTCCCGGAGACCTCGGACGAGGATTTAAAAGATATCTTTGGATTTTCTATAACAGTTGTAACAAGCGCAAAAAATAAAGAGGAAGCAAAAGAATATTTAAAAGCGCTTGGATTTCCATTCAAAAAAGAAGCTAATTAATTGTTGGATATTGAATGCCCACAAATTCTATTCTAATGGAAGAGGTACGATTATTCTTGATATACATATCAGGGATAATTGTAATAAATTATTGTTTGTCGGCAATAGTAAAGTAAGAGTACCGTTGAGACAAACAACAGCTATTATTGCCAAATAATATATTCTTATCTGGCAGACAATACCCCGATTTTCTGAGAAGAAAGTCTGGGTTTTTACACACGACTTTTTATTGATTTTATGGTTAGATGTCATCATAACTATATGAAACGGATTTTAATATTTTCAACGGCATATAGCCCGTTTATGGGCGGAGCTGAAATTGCCGCAAAAGAAATAACAGACCGACTTGAACGGGGCGATTTCATGTTTGATATGATTACTCTGCGTTTTAACAGAACTTTGCCGAAGTTTAAAAAAATTGGGAATATAAATGTTTACAGAATTTCTTCCACAAAATTAATGTTTCCATTCGCGGCTTATTTCAAAGCAATATTTCTTAATAGAAAAAATAAATACGACATTGTATGGTCTATGATGGCGGGAAGAGGAGGTTTTGCCGCTTTGTTTTTCAAATTGACTAATAAAAAAGTTAAATTTCTTTTAACGCTTCAAGAAGGCGACGCTAAAAGTTATCCGAAAGAACGCGCGGGAATTTTATGGTTCGCGGTTGGCGGATTATTTAAAAAAGTTTTTACAAAAGCGGACTTTATACAAGTTATTTCAAAATACCTCGGTGGCTGGGCGCGTGAAATGGGATACAAAGGAGAGATTGAAATTGTGCCGAACGGAGCGGATATAAAACGATTTGAAAATCGCGAATCGGAAACAAAGAATCAAAAATTAAGAAAAGAATTAGGAATTGAAAAAAATGAAAAAGTGATTATCACCACCTCGCGGCTGGTGGAGAAAAATGCCATTGATACTATTATAAGAGCTCTTTCATTTTTACACGGTAATTATAAATTACTAATTGCCGGCTCGGGAGAGCTTTTTTATAAACTTCGCAAACTCACGAATGAATTACGACTTACAAAAAGAGTATTATTTTTGGGTAATATAGAGCACAATGAATTGCCGCAATATCTGCATATTTCGGATGTTTTTGTTCGCCCATCACTTTCTGAGGGTATGGGGAATTCATTTATTGAAGCGATGGCGGCAGGCGTACCTGTTATAGCCACGAAAGTGGGCGGAATTACAGATTTTCTTAAAGATGGCGAGACAGGGTTATTTTGCGGTACTGATGACCCGAAAGGAATATCGGAAAAAATAGAACTCCTAATAAAAAATGACGAATTGAGAGAGAGAATAATTAAAAAAGCAAAACAAATAGTTTCTGAAAAATATGACTGGAACTTAATAACAAAAAATATGAAAGAAAATGTTTTTGAAAAAATGTTATAATAAAAATATACGGAGGTCGCACCTCCGTCATATAATTTCTGTATAGTATTAGTGCTATGGATAAAAATATCTTTCACATGATTAATAGAGGCGTGGAAAAAAGGAAAATTTTCCTTACGAATAGAGATTACATCCGTTTCATTCATAACATAAGTGATTTTAATAGTGTAGACAATGCGCTTCAATCGTATATGCGTCGAAGAAATGATAACTTGATGGAGGTGACGGAGGTGCGACCTCCGTCAAAACAACTTGTTGATGTGTTCTGCTGGTCTTTGTTGCCGAATCACCCCCACCTTCTTGTTGCTGAATGTGGCGAAAAGTTTGCAGGCATGTTTTCTCGCAAGATATTTGGAGGATATACTATGTACTTCAATGAAAACTATGATAGAAGCGGAGTACTATTTCAAGGAAGATCAAAAATCATACCTGTCATGCGCGATGCGCATTTACTACATCTGCCGTTTTATATCCACTCAAATCCACTTGATGTATTTCAACCAAATTGGAGAGAAGATGGGATCAAAAACATTAAAGGCGCGATAAAATTTCTTGAAGAGTATCGCTGGTCAAACTATCGCGATATTATAGGACAAGGACAAGGGGAATTCGCTGATGCATCAAACAAAGAACTTTTTTTTGATATGTTTGATACAAATAAGCGGCAATATCAGCAAGACATGATTGAATGGCTGAAAGAAGGCGAATACAGTATAGAATTGACAGATTCTTAAAATCATTGAATTATTGACGGAGGTGCGACCTCCGTCAATACCATCGGTCAATAAACACACAAACAAGCATTAAACACATGGGACATAAAAAGATTTTAATCGCGACTGGGATTTATCCACCCGACATCGGCGGGCCGGCAACATACTCAAAGCTTCTTGCCGATGAATTGCCTAAACATAATTTTAATGTGTCAATATTAAGTTTTGGAGAAGTAAGGAAACTGCCAAAAATCCTTCGCCATATCGTTTACTTTTTTAAAGTTTGGCATAGAGGCAAAAAAGCAGATATTATTTTCGCGCAAGACCCGGTAAGCGTCGGATTGCCAGCGGTTCTTGCCGCAAAAATTTTAAGAAAAAAATTTCTTCTGAAAATTGTTGGCGATTACGCATGGGAGCAATTTCAAGCGCGAAATGAAAAGCGAAAAACACAAAACGGTAGTAGAAATTTTATCACCGTTGAAAAGTTTCAAAATCAAAGATTTGATTTCAAAACCGAAATTAGAAGAAAGATAGAGCGATGGGTTGCGAAAAAAGCGAAGAAAATAATCGTCCCGAGTATTTATCTAAAAAAAATTGTTTCAATGTGGGGAATCAATGATAAGAAAATATCGGTTATATATAATGGACTTAAATATAATCAAGAATCCGGCAACAGAGAAACTATCCGCGCCCTCTTACAATTTGAAGGAAAGCTGATTATAAGCGCGGGGCGAATTGTTCAATGGAAAGGTTTTGATACTCTTATAAAAATCTTTCCGGATATAAAAAAGAAATTTAATGACGCGAAACTTATTGTCGCGGGCTCCGGACCCGATCTGGATAAATTACAGAAGTTAATTAATGATAAAGGACTTTCCGATAATATTGCTTTTACAGGCGCATTGCCGAAAGAAGTGCTCCTCCGATATATTAAGGCATCTGATGTATTCGTTCTTAATACTGGTTATGAAGGATTTTCGCATCAATTGCTTGAAGTAATGGATGTCGGAATACCACTTATCACGACAAAGATAGGAGGAAATCCTGAAATTATAAAAGACGGAGAAAACGGACTGCTTGTCGGGTATAATGATGAAAAAGGACTTGAAAAATCTATCACAAAACTTTTAAGCGATAAAAAATATGCGAATAAACTCGCGGAGGAAGCAAAGAAAAAAGTCAAAGAATTCAGCGAAGAGCGAATGATTAAAGAAACAATAAATATATTAAAAACGATATGAAAGTTTTAATGATTTCAACTGACAGAAAAATATTTGAATATGGAAGCGCAGTGAGAAGCCGCATGCGGGAATATGGAAAGCTTTTTGACGAGCTGCATATCATAGTTTTTAGTAAAGAAAAAAATAAAACAAAAATGTCTGATAATATTTTTGTTTATTCAACCAATTCAATGAGTAAATTTTTTTATATAATAAATGCCGTTAAAATTGGTAAAAAAATAGTTAAAACATCACCAAATAATTTTATTATTACCACTCAGGATCCATTTGAAACAGGCATATCAGGTTGGCTAATCGCTAAAAAATTTAAAATTAAATTACAATTACAAATCCATACCGATTTTTTAAGCAGATATTTTGTTCAAAAATCACTTTTAAATAGATTGAGAGTGGTAGTTGCAAAGTTTTTATTACCAAAAACAAATTGTATTCGCGTGGTAAGCAAAAGGATTGCGGACACACTTAAAACGATAGTTGATGATTCAAAAATTCAAATTCTGCCGATATTTATTGATATTGAAAAAATAAAAAATGTTTCTATTAAAGTAGATTTGCGCAAAAAATATCCGCAATTTGATTTTATAATTTTAATGTCTTCGCGATTAGAAAAAGAAAAAAACATATCGCTTGCGATTTTCATAATGAAAGAAATTATAAAAGAATATCCAAAAACAGGGCTTATAATTGTTGGCGAAGGAAGAGAGCGAAAGAGTCTTAAATCCCAGATATCGTCTCTCAAATTGGACGGTAATGTGATATTTGACGGCTGGCAAAATAAAGATGTTTTGTTTTCATATTACAAAACCGCAGATTTGTTTCTGCTGACTTCTGATTATGAAGGATATGGAATGACAATAATTGAAGCGCTTGCGGCCGGACTCCCGGTAATTTCAACAGATGTTGGCGTAGCGCGCGAGGCAGGAGCTAAGGTAACAGAGCGTGTTTCTATAAAAAAAGATATCATTGAATATATAGGAAAAAACAAGGAAATAGCGGAATTAAAAAATTATCCATATAAAAATAAGCAAGATTATTTGGAAAAATTTAAAAAACTACTAATATGCGTCTCTTAATAATTACACAAAAAGTTGACAAAAATGACCCGATACTAGGCTTTTTTCACCGATGGATTGAAGAATTTGCGAAACATTGTCAATCTATTATTGTAATTTGTCTTCAAAAAGGAGAATATAATTTGCCAAAAAATATAAAAATTTTGTCACTCGGAAAAGAAAAAGGTAAGTCAAAAATAAAATATATTTTTAATTTCTACAAACACATCTGGCATGAGAGAAAAAACTACGACGCAGTTTTTGTTCATATGAATCAGGAATATATCTTGCTCGGATGGAAATTTTGGAAATTTTGGAATAAAAAAATATTTTTATGGAGAAATCACTATGCTGGTGGTCTTTTTACCCGCATTGCAATGATGCTCTCGGATCATGTTTTTTGTACTTCAAAATATTCTTTTACCGCACGGTCTAAAAAGACGATACTCATGTCCGTTGGAATTGATACCGTTGCCTTTACTTCCGCAGGCAAGGAGCGTGCGAAGAACTCAATACTCTTTTTGAGTAGGATCGCTCCGTCTAAAAACGTGCGCATGTTTATTGAAGCGCTTGGACTCTTAAAAAAACAAGGTGTTCCCTTTTCCGCAAACATATACGGAAACGTACTGCCAAAAGACACCCAATATCTTGAAGGGTTGAAGGCACGTATCAAGGAGCTTGGTCTTGAAAATGTAGTTCACATGCAAAGCGGCGTACCAAACCAAAAAACTCCCGAAATCTACAATACCCACGAGATTTTTGTAAATACGAGTCCCTCGGGAATGTACGACAAAACTATTTTTGAGGCAATGGCGTGCGAAAGCTTGGTGCTTACTTCAAATATAAATCTAAAGGGTAATATAGATGACGCTTTTCTTTTTAGAGAAAATGACGGAGAAGATCTCGCAAGGCAGTTGATTAAGATCTTAGCACTTTCCCCTGAAGAAAAGAAAAAGCTAAGGGAGAGACTTCGGGTATTTGTACTATTCCACCACAGCTTATCGCTCCTTGGAGACAAGCTAGGGAAATATCTCGCACACTAAATAGTGACATGCATCCATGAACAGCAACAAAACCACTAAGAAAAATTTTTTTTACGGACATTTTTCAGACCGTAAACTTGTTATTCAGTATATAATGGCCGGATGTACGGGGGCTTTCGTGAACCTCGCCAGCATGTATATTTTTACAGACATAATAGGGACATGGTACATAGCTTCTGCTATTTTTGCGTTTCTTATTTCACTCGTGGTAGCATTTTTTTTGCAAAAGATATGGACATTTGGTGACGCCACTTTCCATCCGCGGCACACTCTACGACAAGCGGCCCTCTATACCCTTTCAAGCGTATTATTTTTAGGACTTAATACGGCTCTGCTCTACACCCTCGTTGAATTCTTTGGCGTATGGTATCTTCTTGCGCAGTTCTTTTCACTTGGTGTGGTAGCATTGGGTAGTTTCTTGTTCAATAAGTCGGTAACTTTTCGGAAGAAGAAAGTTCACGGTATGAACACAGAACAATAAGAAATATGCATACGCCAATTAAAACTTTTTTTAAGAAACATAAGATCCTGATCATTATTTTTCTGATCGCGTTGTTGACGCGTAGCGCACTCTTTTTTATAAACTTCCATTCTAACGATTACGACCTTATACCAACGATCAAAGGAGATGACGGGTATTATGAGTTGAGCCGCAGCTTACTTGAAGGACGTGGTTTCACCGGTGATATTGAGCCGCCATTTTC